>Ga0164293_10002817_pt1 | contig 14777 bp, 18 predicted proteins | sample GEODES118metaG_FD_111487 | JGI IMG/M metagenome (GOLD analysis project Ga0164293, IMG submission 111487) | Eutrophic lake water microbial communities from Lake Mendota, Wisconsin, USA - GEODES118 metaG | ecosystem: Environmental > Aquatic > Freshwater > Lake | place: USA: Lake Mendota...
ATTATTTGAAATCATTCTTGCAATTTGATTAATAGAATGATTTGTTCCTGTGCCGACATTATATACTTGCCCAAATGCTTCTGAATCTGGATTAGAAATAGCAGCCATCACATTTGCCTTCACAACATCACTAACATGAGTAAAGTCTCTCCGCTGATTACCATCACCAACAATAGTCAGGGGTTCTCCTGCTGCTTTCTGACGAAGAAAAATACCAATCACCGGAGCATATTGTCCACGTAAAGGTTGACGCTCACCATAAACATTAAAGTATCTAAAGCAAACAGTGGGAAGACCATAAAGACTGGTATACATTTTACACAGTTTCTCACCATTTACTTTTGAAACGGAATAGGGATTTAAACAGTCATCGGGTTGTGTTTCAATATTTGGCGATTGATTCATTCCATATGCAGAAGAGGTTGAAGAATACATTAATCTCTTCACACCTGCCTCTCTTGAGCACTGAAGGACTGTGCATGTTCCAACAGAGTTAATGCTTACCGCTTCAATTGGATTTAAAATTGCTGGTTGAATTCTTGCTTCTGCAGCAATATGAAACACATAGTCAACTCCATCATAGAGAGGACGTGTGTTTTCATAATCACGAATATCGTACTTGTAATTTTTCGCCTTATCATTCCAGTAAAATTGTTCATGAACATCCGAGTATTCATTATCAATCACGACAACCTCGTGCCCCATTTCAAGAAGACGATCTACAAGGTTTGATCCAATAAATCCCGCTCCACCAGTAACTAAACTTTTCATACCATTTCTTGAAATAAACAAAGATGATTCTTACCATTAACCCTATTAAACTTAGTAAAAAGATTCTCTTTTATTTTACAGAGATATCCAATTGCTATTTGTTCATTATTTACATTTTTATTCTCAATCATATAATTCAAAATATTATCAATTTCATTGCCGATATTTTCAACGGCAGTTTTATTTCCACCAAACATACTTCCACAGATAAAAGAACGATTATCCCAAAAATAACTTTCGGATAATGTTTGAGGATTTACAAGGTCAGGATAACATTCAGTATTATACTGGATTAAGAAGGTATTGTCAATTTGTTCCAGTGCTTGAAGAGCATCTTCACTGGGATAATCATTTTCAAGATTACAATCATATAAAAATCGACTGGCACCTGCATCTAACCAAAAGAAAAATTTAGAGTTAAAAGGATTAATCTCAGATGCTTTTTTCAACCACTTAAATTTAGAATATTGAATGACAGGATACATTGAATAATTACACTCAACTCTATTTGTGTCTGCCATATTTTCTTTATAAAATTCAGAATCGATAACTTCCTGAATTGAATCTTTCAGATGAAAATATGGTATTTGTTCTAGTGGTTCAGTAATAATTTCAGTTGGCAAATCTTGTCTGACTTCTTTGATCGTTTCAACCAGAGACTCTTCTGTGAAGATAATAAAAGGACATTTTATTTGCAGTGTCTTTGAAAACCATTCAAGATAATCTTCCCAACTTCTATTATCATCTCTTTGTAGTTCTTGAACATTATAAAGAGATGTAATAATTACAAAATCAGTTTTCATTTTTATAAAGATAGACGATATCATCATACTTATTTTTATTTACCCTCAAATCAACAATTTCAAAAGTATCAAGATATTCAGAGACTTTCCATCCTGGATTATCATCAACATCTTCAATAATATAATAACCACCTGGCTTAAGTTTTGATTTAAGAATGTTCCAAGTTTTTAATGTAAGACCTGGATCATGAGAAGCATCATCAATAATTAAATCAAATTGTGGACAGTTTTCAAATAAACTTGGATCATCTTGCGATCCCTCAGGTAAGAAAATAAATCGTTCCCTCTCTTCTTCTGTAAGTTGGAGATTCGAATATTCTTTATCAAATCCATAAATTTTAGTTGTATCCGAAAAAATGTCTCTCCACATTCTCAAACTATATCCAGAAGATACTCCCACCTCCAAGATACAAAGATCTTTATTATCTTTGACTTTTTCAAATACTTCCGGATAAAAAAGTTCGTAAGAATGATCTGATCCTTTATCACTACAACCAGTCCAAGGGGTAGAACTGTAATGTTGGATGATTTCTTTTGCTTTTTGTTTGAATGATTTTGCCATTTTATTTCATATTTTTAAAATGTTCAAAGTTAACATGCTCAACCCAATTTGGCCACATATTAACTTGTAAAGGTTTGCAAGATTCGTAGTCAAAATTATGAATATAAAATTTGGAATCAATTTTATATTTCTCATACCAATCTGTTGCTTGTTTATATATGATCGCTCCAAAGTCACCCAATCCGATTTTTAAATTTTTCCTAGAGCAAACTTCTATACAATAGTCTCTTACATGAATTACGCCATTTTCATAAACACTTGGAATAAATTCATACCATCCAGATAAAAACTTTTCCATAGATTCTGGTTTTCCCAAGAAAAACCAATCGCAAGGATTATTAGGAAACTCTCCAGCATACAAATGACCACCATTCATTGAACTTTGAAAATATATTGTATTTGACTCTAGAGTAACCTGGGATAATATATCTTTAATTGGTTTAGTTAAAATAACATCTGGTCTAGATTTAATAACGACATCAATATCATTATATTTTTTAGTTTGTAAAAATGCTTGATAGTTGGAATAAGTTTGACTTAGAAGACCATATAAAACTATTGGAGTAATGATTTTATAATGCTCTACACTTTCACCCTTCCAAACATCAAAATTAAATTTTTTAAAGAATGTAATATCAAAATCTTTATGCTTTTCAACACTACAATCAGTTACCTTATATCTTTCTATAAATTGTTTATCTAAATTTTCATCACCAAACCGATCAGTAAACCATAACTTATAAACTTTTTCATGATAAGATTTATCCCACCAAAGATGAGAGCAAACCTTATCATTTTCATCTATCTGATAATTGGAAAAATAACTAATATTTTCATCATAAAAAATAGGTTGTCCAGAAAATAAAAAAGCGCAATTCATTTTTCAAAAATAAAATTTGCAACTTGTAGAGTATATTTCCCACAATGAATTGTAAAAGGATCTGGTTCAGAATAATCACAAGAACCTATCAAAGTTAAACCCGATGATTCAATCAGTTTAACAACTAATTCCGGTTTAATAAACTCACCAAATTTATTTTCAACATCAACATCAGAAACAATAATAAATTTACCGCCAGGTTTGAGGACTCTATAAACTTGTTCTGCAATATCTTTCCATCCCTGATTATTAATTTTATTAGTATGAGATCCATTAAAATGTGTTACAGCGCAAGAATCTATAAAATAATCTACTGAATTATTTTCCATATCCTTAACTTCAGCAAGAGCATCATTCAAAACCATCCGAACTAAACTTCCGGAAAATGAATGACTAACATCGCTAATATCAATTCCGGTTACATCATGACCCAATGAAGAGATGATATGAGGTAGGGGAGAACTAGAACATCCAAGATCTACGATAGTTTTTCCAGTTTGATCTAGTTTTTCAAAATAATCTGCGATTAAACACCACTTCATCAGAGCATCATCATTTTCCCAAGTAACATGGGGAAATTTTTGAAGATACCCATACTCTTTAACTTTACTTCTACAAAACTCTAAATCAATTGCATTCAATAATTTACTATTAAAATTCATTTCAAACAACCTCTTTCCACTGTGCTGAGTTTTCAATAACCTCCATATCAGTAATCAATCCAACTCCAACAATATCTTCGTGATACTCTGAGGTAACATCAGTATATGTTGGGACATATAATTTAGCCCTATTCAATGCTCCCATAACTTCGGATGGTCCACAAATTTTTCCACCACAAACATCATACTTAGCATGTGAAACATATGGGTTTTGGAAGTCGTCAATAAAAATTGTATAATTTTTAAGATTAGTAGTTACAAAATTGACTTCATCAAACAAGGGCCAGGAATACATATGCTGTCCTTTTTCCATCCACTCCCCATGTGCATCGAACCAAAAAACGGTTTTCTTATCTTTTAGATCTGGTTCTTTGGCAAAGACATAATGAAGAATTTCTGGTGATGGCATTTTTTGCATATCAACATTCTTAAAATCCTTTAAGATATCATAAGACACCGAATATCTGTAGTCATCAATCTCACAGGTATATACCTTTTTGTCCGAAAAATTATCAGCAATAAAATAGGAACTTTCAGCATAAGCAGTTCCGGTTTCAATAAAAATATCCGAATCTTTCATACACTCATAAACAGTATCAATAATGTAAGTGTCTCCATGAAAGGGATTACCATGCTCCCAACCTGCTGGATCTTTACTAAAGTTGGCTATTTTGTATTTTGCCATTTTCCTCCGTAATTAGTTGAATAAAGTTCTCTATGTTGATGCAATAATGGATGACCAGAGTTTTTCCAATTTGGATTTCTGATACACTCAGTTTGGTCTGGATTATCGGTATAAGTATACCCAAATAAAGAAAAAAGAAAAGCAAGTAAGTAATCATAACAAATCATTCTTGGATCCAATTCCAAACCACCAGAAAGTTTATCAAGATCATTCATCAACTTATCATACATCCCATAAAATGAAGATGTTTTCATGACACCGCCAGCGGGGCCCCAAGTTCCATTATTTTTACCTCCATTCATTATAACATATTTCTGAATGATTTTGGGCATTACATTCGCCGTTGGTCCGACAAGATCAGCATCAAATGGATGCAACTCTCCTCGTACCAAAACATCTGGTTCCATTAAAACCATATATTCGGTTTTACAAAAGTCACATCCATTTTTTAGTCTTCTCAAAAACTCAAGTGAGATTCCCATAAAAAGGTCAATATCTCCAGAGTTTTCTCTAATATATTGATCTACATCTCTAGCAATACCAACTACCTCCGTAGTTTCTTTTATAGTCTCAATATTTCCAAAATTTTCTTTTAGATAAGAAAAATCTAAACCATTATCAGAAACAAGATAAATTGGATTTTCTGGGTAAAATTGTCTAAATTTTTCCAAAGAATACTCAATCGCCGCCTGCTCTTTGTAGCAGATATAAAATACACCTAAGTCCATACTATTTAATTACTAAAAGAATGTTATTATCAATGTTATTTTTTTCATGAGGTAACTTCATAAGTTTTACATAGTTTAGAGAATAATCATTCTGCAGTTGATTAATAATATTTTCAAAAGCATAATAAGTTGGAAATGTTAGATCCTCAATAATAAATATACCTCCTTCTTTAAGTTTATGGATGGATTCTCTAAAGAAATTTAAATTAGAACTAAATTCATGTTTACCGTCGTCCATAATAATATCAAACTTCACACCAACTAAAGAAGAATTCGTCCACATATTTTGTATGGAATGTGGATCATCTTGATCGCAATGAAAACATTGCACATCATTTATATTTTCTACATGAGAAAAAAATTCATCATTTACGTCTCCAAAATATATTTTAGATTTTGGAAAATATTCTCTCCAACTTTTAGCAGAATCTCCATGATAAATTCCAACTTCAAAAATATTGAGATTTTCATTTCTCAAATGATTAAAAAGATAATCATATAAAGATGAATAATTGTGCCACCCAGGATCGGAGTCTTTTCCTAATAATCCCTTCCAACACCCATACTTATAGAATATTTCACATAAGTCAGTTTTTTGATTTAGTTTATCAAGATTTAAAAATGAAAGTATTTCATCTTCTTTAATTTCAAGTAAGTCGTTTTCCATATAATTTAATAATTCCGTATTTTTTAATTCGCTAATACCAGTAAAATGGTAGTTATCATTATTTACACCACTCCAAAGAAATGGTCTATTTTCGTATCTTAACACCCGATATAAGAAAGAAAATCTTGGAAAAGTTCTAGGTAATTTTCCATCTAGTATATATCGGTACACCAAACAATTCAAAACATCTTGATCGCCACAAGACCATTGAAATTCTGGGTCTGGATTATGATTGGGACTCTTTGCAATTAAATCTTTATTCTTACATAAGTCAAGATACTCAGAAATAAATTTTCTTCCAAAATTATTATTTCTTACTAGGACTCTTGCAGCATTGATGAGATGTGAATTTTTCACTACTCGTTTTTCATCTTCACTGAAGAAATAATCTAATGTATATTCTTTAACAGATGACTTTACATAACAACCTTCCCTTTCCATCTGAAACCAAACATCACTTGAGTTCTCACTCAACATAGTTTCAGAAATGGATGTAATGTTCTCCCAATCAGTTTGCCAATACTGTTCGTTCTTAACAAAATTACCGTCGTGGTATAAAAGTAAAGAACCTTCTGGTATATTTTTTAGCGTATAATCAATCAAAAATGGTTTAAAGTCAAAATAACCAAAATTGTGAACATGAGTATTTTGATCTAAAGGTTCATCATAACAATTACAAATGTCTTCACTATTAGGAAGAAGTTTTAAAGTTCGTTTTGTATGAACAAAAATATCTTCAAAAAATGGCGCTAAACGTTCTTTAATTTGGTTAGATGTTTCTAACAAAGAAAATCCCTCATCATATGGTGGACCTTCGGAGCAAAAAGATAATAGATACATAATAATCAATAATTAACTACTTCAATAAGTTCTTTAACTCTGTTTATATAAGTATGATTTTCTTTAACAAAAAGCATTTGAGATTTAATTAAGTCATAGTTCTCTTTTTCTTTTTGAGCATCAAAGAATAATTGATATGTATCCTCATTATAAATGATATTACCATCAAAAAATTCATATACTGGTTTTGAATTAGTAATTCCCAGTTGACCATAACTAATGTTTTTGAAATTCCTACAAGGAATATAACCCCACTCTTTAAATGCTTTGTGTCTTACATCAGGCGCAAGATAAGATTTTTGAATTATTTTCCTCTGTTCTTCAAAAGATTGAGGACTAATCCAAGGGCAGTTATACTTAAATTCAAGACCTTTCTCTTCACAAGCCCGAATAAAAGGATTTAAATAAACTAAATTATCATACTCAGGTGGTGCAGTTTTACAATCTTTTGGACCACCTTGACCACCACCAATTGTTCCGGCAAAGAATACATAATTTTCTTTGGGAATATACATATCTTCTAAATTTATTTCATCGGGCAATAGGTCAGTTGCCCAGGTTGTATAAAAATAATCATACTCCGAACCTTTCTCAAAATAACAACCAGCACCAATCTTTGTTGCTTTACTGCGGTCTAAAGAATAGTTGTAATTTTTATCAACCCATTTATCAGCATTATATCTAACATCAATCAATCGTCCAACCTTACCAAGATAAGCGCCTGCTCCAGGATTACCTTCTACACGATTATCTTTGTTTCCAATATAATGAACTGCATAAGTTGAATTACTGAATAGAGGAATATTTGGGTTTCCAATAACTGCCCACTGTTCAGTAAAAATTAAAGCATCATTAAACAGTTGAGGATCAAAATTATCTGAACCATCAATCCAATAAGTTTCATATCCAAGTGCCTTAAAAGCATTATAATATCCGGAATGAATATATGAATGTGTATGAGAATATAATTTATACCCCCACACAATAACTCTTTTATGTTTCAAAATGATACCCCCAAATCTAATGACTTTGTTTTAATTTGATTATTTTTTAAATGATTTCTAAGTAATAATTCAACACACCAAATATTTTCTTCAGACATTACTTGATGATAAACTGGTTCAAAATGATAATATAGACTACTCCAAACATTCATAATTTTAGGAGATCCCATTCCAAACCAATCACTAATCATACCTGAAGGTTGATTTAAATCTTGATAATATAAGATATCTGATTCAAATTTTGAATTTAAAAAATCTATCTTAACAGAAGGGCTTACATCATATCTTAAAGTAATTACAAAATCATACTTTACATTATTTTCAATAGAATAATTTTCCCTAAGAAAATTGACCACCATTTTACTATAGCATTGACTATGGCATCTATCAATAGTATACTTTTCAAAAAATTCTATTCCATTTGGATCATCCAACCCATAATCAAAACATTTTTTAATGTTTTCTTCTGTTACTTTAATATTTGAATTTTCCCAATGTTTTGGTTTTTCAAAGTAAAAAGATTTTGGAGCATAGATATCTAAAAGTTTTTTATCCATATCAATGTCACAAGATCTACCCCAATGCCCTGGAGTTCTTTTGCCATAATCTAGATTATTAGGATCATACCAACAATGTAGAAAAACGTCTACATCATTACCATCTATGAGAGTTTGTTTAATTCTTTGAGAAGTTTGTATGGCATTACGTGGTTGACCAGACAAACATAATGCAATTTTCATAAGGAAATTTCTTTTACCACTTTTTTAATTAAAAATTCAATATTTGTATTAGGTTCCCATCCCAAAATTTGTTTTGCTTTTTGATAAGTTCCCTTAGAATATTTATTGGTTTCTTTTGCAACAATTTGCTTATCGAGTGAATAAAACCCATCGAATAGTTCTGGATAATTATCCCAAAGTTTTGATGCTTCTCTATAAATTGGTTTAATATTTGTGTTAAACACTTCACAGATATAACTTGCGATTTGATTTACAGAAACAAGTGTCCCCGTACAAACATTAAAGGTATCATCTGGTTTTTTCTCTAAACATAAATCAATCAATTTGACAACATCATCAACATGAATATAATCTCTACTCTGTTCACCATTAGAATGTAGTATTGGAGAATTATTATTCATAATTTCCCTAACAATATAGTTAATCAAAGGTGGGTGTTTTCTATGAATATCTTGTCTTGGACCAAATACATTAAAAAATCTGAGTGTAGTAACTGGCATACCATAATTTAATCGGTATGATTCGCAAACTTCCTCAGACATTTTTTTAGATAAAGAATACCAAAGTCTTGGATTTACTTTTAAATCTTCAGTAAAAACTTTTTCTTTATTATTCTCGTAAACTGCACTTGTACTTGCAAAAATTACATGGGGAACATTCCATTTCCTAGCACATTCAAGAATATTCATTGTTCCAGAAACATTTACATTAATAGTTTCAACTGCATTAGTTTCACAATCAGGAAGTGCGGTAATAGCGGCAAGATGAATAATACAATCATAATCATCTTTGATTAATTCATTTAGATTAGAATTACAAATACTAAGATTATAAAATTTTCCAAAAGTTTCACCGTTAATGGTTAAATTTTCCAAATATCCATTTCTTAAATTATCAATAAATGTAAGTATGTGTCCTTTTTTATATAAGTAATATCCTAAAGTAGATCCTATTCCACCTGCCGCTCCTGTTAAAAGTATTTTCATTTTAAGAACTCCTTTAAATTATCACTATTTCTTGGTATATTAATTGCCTCGCAAGAAGGATATGGATTACTTTTTGCAAAATCATTGATGATCACTCTCTTACAATGAGGTAATCCCATAACTAGTTCATCATATAAAATATTTTTTTCTTCTAATTCAGAGACCGTTATATCTTTCATATGTTTTGGTCTACTTGTTGTCAAAATTATTTTTACTTTACCTGATGCATATAAAGAATTTAAATAATTAATATTGTCTTGAAGAGGATCGGCATTACCAATATAAGGTGGAAAATGTATAGAGGAGTTTGTTACCAAAGTTCCATCGATATCAACAAATAAACACTTATATTGAGATTTGTACTTGTTCCAAGATTCAAGCGTTCCCCAATCTTTAAAATTAAAAGTTTTAAGACCATAAAAAGTAGAACCAGATAACATCATCTCAAATATAATATGGCTAATATAGCACTCACCTTCCATGTCTTTTAGTTTCTCATAGGTAACACAAAATTCTTTTGCATCAGAGAAAGCATATCCACCACTGGAAAAAGTAGAACTAATAACTTGTTTTTCTACAATATTAGTTACTATTTCATTAATATCAAGTTCAATATAACTTTTAGTTCTAGCATTAATATCATCCATATCATTTAAATCAAAATATGCAATTTGGTTTTTTTCTTCTACCAATTCACATTCATAATATCCATCAGAATCTTTAATAAAAATGAATCCATCTAATGAATTTTTATTTAAAAAATTATAAACAGTCTCTGACTGAGATTTAGTTTGATTGGATAGTAGAATAATATTTGATTTTTTATTTAATTGAAGTTCTTCAAGTTCTTCAGTAAAACCTTTTATAAAATTATATTTGTCTTCATGTTCTTGAAGGCAAATAAAATATATACTTTCAAAAAAATCTAAATTTAATCCTAATATAGATTCTGTGACCATAAATCTATTAGTCATTGGATGTGTTAGCATCCATTTTGGTCTCATATTTGGGAAACGACTAGACCTTCCCGCCATAGGAATTATTAAAGTCCGCATATAACTTTGACGATTTTACCATTGTATCAAGTATACTTCTTTGATCAGAAAAAGTCAAGTAAGGTTCAATTCTCAAACTATTCATTGCTTCTAAAATATCAAATTCATCAGTATCAATAAATTTAGAGTATCTATAATAAAGTTGATTCCAGATATGTTTATAAATTTGCTCCAATCTATTTGACTGTATGTTTTGGGTTTTGATACCCCAGAGATGGTAAAGATCTTGTTTCAATTTGACAAGATCAGAAATAAAACTATCAACATAACAGTCAAGAAAATCAATAAAAAATAATCTATTTTTATGAAAAATAATATTATTAAAAGTTAAATCTCCATGACAAAAAGTTTTAGGAACATAAACATCTTGCTTGCTAATTAAAAGTTCAATGTATTCCAAATAATGCTTATAACAAGTTTTATTTTTTAAAAATTTAATTTTTTCATCAATATTTGATTGAACATTAATCAATCGATAGTTTGAAATAAGAGAATCAAAATATTCAAATAAAGTATCAATGACAAATTCTATATCCTTAATAGAAGATGTAGAAAAAAATTTCACAAAAGATTTTCCAGGAATGTATTCCATATCAAAATACCCGTCCTGAATATTATGAACTTTGGGTGTATCTATATTCTTTAAAATTCGATGAGAAAATAAAACTTGTTTATTAACTTGCAAAAAAAGTCTTGAGTTATAATTGATTGATGAAGAATATTTTCTAAGTACTCTACTATCAATTAATTCAAGTTTACATCCAGATAATCCTACAGAAAAATCTAACATTGAGGATATTGATAAATTTTATGCTACTTTCATTAGAAATAATTTAAATAATATTTTCTAAATACCACTTATAAGTTTTTTGAATTCCATCATATAATCTTATAATGGGTTGCCATCCAAAAGATTTAATTTTGTCTACATTCAGAACTTTCCTTAGAGTTCCATTTGGTTTAGTAAAGTCCCACGAAATCTCTCCAGAAAAACCAACTACCTCAGAAATAATGTTTGCAAGTTCCCATATTCTAACATCTTCACCAGTACCAACGTTGATATGTTCTGACTCATTATAAACCTGCATACAAATATAACATGCTTCTGCAAGGTCATCAACGTGCAAAAACTCCCTCATTGCAGATCCATCACCCCAAAGATTTACTGATCCATTATTTTGAGTTGCATTATGAAACTTGGCAATCATCGCAGGAAGAACGTGTGATGTCTCTAGATCAAAGTTATCATTCGGACCATAAAGATTTGTAGGCATCAAGGAAATAGCGTTAAAGCCGTATTGCTGGCGATATGCCTGACACATCATAATACCAGCGATCTTAGCAATCGCATAAGCATCATTTGTGGGTTCCAGAGGACCGGTCATTAACTGATCTTCGGTAATTGGTTGAGTTGCAAACTTAGGATAGATGCAAGAAGAACCAAGAAACAGAAGTTTTTTAACACCAAAGTTATAAGACTGTTGGATCAGATTGGTTTGAATTTGAAGATTCTCGGTCAGAAAATCTGCCTTATATGTATTATTTGCCATAATACCGCCAACTTTGGCAGCAGCAACAAAAACATACTCAGGTTCTTCTGAACAGAAATACCGCTCAGTTTCATCTTGATTTGTGAAATCTACATCACCACGAGTTCCTTTAATAATGTTAGTATAACCTTTACTTTCAAGATTTCTGACTATTGCCGATCCAACCATTCCATTGGCACCCGCAACTAATACTTTAGAATCACTGTCCATAAACGCACATATCCTCAACCAATTCTTTAAATGAAATTTTAGGTTCCCAACCTAATTTTTCTTTTGCCTTTGCAGCATCACCTAATAAAGTCTCTACTTCGGCAGGTCTGAAATATTTAGGATTGACCCGAATGACTTGATTTCCAGAATAAGTATCATATCCAACTTCATCAAGTCCTTCACCTTCCCAAGCAATCTTCATTCCAAAATAGGGTGCTGCTTCTTCAACGAACTCACGCACCGAATACTGCTCTCCTGTGGCAATTACATAATCATCTGCCTCATCCTGCTGAAGCATTAACCACATCGCCTCTACGAAGTCCCTAGCGTGTCCCCAGTCCCTCTTTGAGTTTAGGTTCCCGAGATATAGTATATCTTGTTCCCCAGTTGAAATGCGTGATAATCCTCTAGTGATTTTTCTTGTGACAAAAGTTTCTCCTCTTCTAGAGGATTCGTGATTGAAAAGAATTCCAGAACTTGCGTGTAGTCCGTAAGACTCTCTGTAGTTTTTTGTAATCCAGTATCCATAAACTTTTGCAACTCCATAAGGTGAACGGGGATAAAAAGGTGTGGTTTCTTTTTGAGGAATTTCTTGCACTTTACCAAACATTTCTGATGTTGATGCTTGATAGATACGAGTCTTATTTTCCATTCCAAGAAGACGAACTGCTTCTAAAATACGAAGAGTTCCAAGACCATCAACCATACCAGTATATTCAGGCATCTCAAAAGAAACCTTTACATGACTTTGAGCACCAAGATTATATATTTCATCGGGTTGAACTTGTTGAATTACTCTTACAAGATTCGTAGAATCAGTTAAATCACCATAATGAAGTTTGATTTGATTGTAAATATGATCTATTCTTTGCGTATTGATTTGAGAGGCGCGACGAATAATACCATGAACTTCGTATCCTTTCTCTAGGAGAAGTTCGGCAAGATATGAACCGTCTTGACCTGTGATTCCACTAATTAAAGCAACTTTCATATAAGAACTACTTTTTTATTATTATAGCAAAAAAGGAGAGTTTATGCAACTCTCCTCAGGGTCTTTTAGGCTCGCCACCAATTCTTTAACTGGAAATTGGAAACCAGGCGGGAGTAAGATCCCATCCGCACCACCAATCCTTGAGAGAGATTGGAAACTCATAATAGGGTCATATTGACTCCACCAGTACTTTTAGAGTCTCTCCGTGACTAAAGGGGGGGTTCCCGACCAGTGCTGTTATAGACCATCCGTGTCTTCATCATCTTGAAAAGATAATGTCCTATCAACAAATCCACTATGAGATATAAATCTATTAATCCATTTTTCTTGCTCGTCAATAGGCATACTATAAAATAAATGGTAAGCTGCTTTTCTTTGAGATTGACTTCTTTTAGTATGACATACTTTGCATAGAACTTGTATATTATCAAGTTGACTAATAAGATCTTGTTTACCAATAGAAAGAAAAGATTGTCTAGATTTTTTTAATCCTGGATTAATATGATCATATTCTAAATTTTTTTTAGATCCACATTTGCAACACTCATACCCACAATGTTCGTGTATAATATCTCTATTTCTTTGTCTTTTCTTTTCTTGATTATTTTTGGCAACCTGTGGATTTTTAGAATAATATTCCCTCGCTGTTTTTTTACGGAGTTCTAAATTTGCGTAAGACATAGGTTATGAATATTTATATTAATATTTATAATCTATGTATATTTACGATATGCAGGAACTCCTTCAGAATCAAGCCAGCGAGTGTAATTAACATCTTCCATAGCAGTCAAACACTGCATCTGATTATCAAAAAGATAGATGTCATTCCATCGTTTGGTATAATAATCTTTTTTCTGAAGACGATAATCGGGTTTGTTGTTAAGTTCAATAATACCTTTTTCAACAAACCGATATTCTTCTCGTTCTAATAGAACTTTAGGTTGAATCATTTTACTTCAACAGTTTCAAGGTCCTGAATGAGATAATCAATTAGAATATCATAATTATCAAGAGGGTCATCAGAAAAAATAACTCCTTCATTTTGATAAAACTTACGAACTTTTTTATAAAGTTTCGGATTCTTTACATCAAGATAAAAATCACCATTCGCTGCGGCACGAAGAGTACTAATATCTTTCTTGAATTTGATAGTCAGAGACATCGCTTTGATTTGTTTACCTTGTTATTATAGTGTGATTTGAGTTTTACGTCAAGTATACCAGTTAGAGAACTGGCAATCGGGGTGACTGGGATCGAACCAGTGTCTTCTTGCTCCCAAAGCAAGCCGTCTACCGCTGACTTACACCCCGTAACACCACTATTTATTTCAGTGTATGATTATTATACTACTTCTTATGTCTCTTGTCAAATGGTTCCCAGTGTTGCCACCCATATTCATGAACTGCCCATATACCAAGAATTGGAGGTGCTGTCAAGAGAAGACCTATTATAAAAAGTGATGCCTGATTGTCGAATAATTTTTCTACAAGATGAAGCATTATCTGTGCTCTCCACTTCCGACATATAAAATAAACATCACAATCATCATTACAAAAACTGATTGAATAACTTGATAGGTCATTATCCTCTGTTTAATTGATTAACAACGGTTAAAAGTCCGTGAGCATAAAAACCCAATAATA
>Ga0164293_10002818_pt1 | contig 14777 bp, 7 predicted proteins | sample GEODES118metaG_FD_111487 | JGI IMG/M metagenome (GOLD analysis project Ga0164293, IMG submission 111487) | Eutrophic lake water microbial communities from Lake Mendota, Wisconsin, USA - GEODES118 metaG | ecosystem: Environmental > Aquatic > Freshwater > Lake | place: USA: Lake Mendota, Wisconsin...
AACAATCCCTTCTCCCCTTCTGTATTGTCCATTTGTTCTTTTCAGGGAGGACACACCACCAACGTGATTCCCCATGAAGTTAAACTGATAGGCACTTTCAGGGCCATGGATGAAACCTGGCGATTCAGGGCACATGAGCTGATCAGGCAGCAGGCTGAATCCATAGCCAGGGGAATGGGTGCCGGTATTGATCTGAAGATCGACGTAGGTTATCCCAATGTATATAATGATGAAAACCTGTATGCCATAGCCCGGGCAAAAGCAGAATCTTTTTTAGGCGTGGATCGTGTAGAAGAAACCGAGTTGAGGATGGGCGCAGAAGACTTTGGATATTATTCACAAAAAATACCCGGCTGCTTCTTCAGGCTGGGAACCGGAAACATTTCAAAAGGAATACATTCGGGCGTACATACACCCACATTTGATATAGACGAAGCAGCCATCGAGTACGGGGTAAGTATGATGGCTTTGTTTGGGGCGGAATTAAGAATTGATTGACGAATTGACGGATTAGCGGATTGGCGCATTGAAGAATTCGCTAATTCGCCAATCCGACAATCCGTCAATTTAAAAAGATTGACTATGCAAAAAGACCTTAGAAAAGAACAGGCCTTAGAGTACCATGCAAAGGGTAGACCAGGGAAGATCGAAGTGATCCCCACAAAGGAAGCAAAGACACAAAGGGATCTTTCCCTTGCTTACTCCCCGGGTGTTGCTGAACCCTGTATGGAAATTTTCAGAAACCCGGAAGACGTTTACAAGTATACCGCCAAGGGTAACCTCGTAGCGGTGATCAGCAACGGTACCGCCGTTCTCGGCCTGGGCGATATCGGGCCCGAAGCCGGGAAGCCGGTGATGGAAGGCAAGGGCGTGCTTTTCAAAATATTTGCAGACATAGACGTGTTTGACATCGAAATCAACGAAAGGGACCCCGACAAATTTGTTGAGATCGTGAAGGCGCTGGAACCCACTTTTGGAGGCGTAAACCTGGAAGATATCAAAGCACCGGAATGCTTCCACATTGAGAACCGGCTGAAAAAAGAAATGAAGATCCCCGTGATGCACGACGACCAGCATGGCACGGCGATCATCAGCGCTGCTGCCCTGCTGAACGCGCTGGAACTGCAGGAAAAAAGTATCGGTGAGGTGAAATTTGTGGTGAATGGCGCAGGAGCTGCTGCCATCGCCTGTGTTGAACTGTATATAGCTTTCGGCGCCAGGCCGGAAAACTTTCTGATGTTCGATTCCAAAGGCCTCGTTACAGATTCACGTACCGATCTGGACGATCGAAAAGCAAAATTTGCCGTAGCAGGTCCGCCACTTACCCTGACTGAAGGACTGGCTGGCGCAGACGTATTCATTGGCCTCAGCAAAGGGGGTGTTTTGAACGCGGAGATGGTAAAACTAATGGGGCCCAAGCCTATCGTTTTCGCCATGGCCAATCCCGATCCCGAGATCAGCTGGGACGATGCCACCGGAGCACGGGAGGATATCATTATGGCAACCGGAAGAAGCGATTACCCCAACCAGGTCAATAATGTACTGGGGTTCCCCTATATATTCCGTGGCGCACTCGATGTGCGGGCTACAACGATCAACGAGGCCATGAAAATGGCAGCGGTAAAAGCACTCGCGGAGTTGACTAAATCAACAGTGCCAGACATTGTGAATATGGCGTATAACGACAGCACCATTTCCTTTGGCCCAAATTATATCATCCCAAAACCCCTTGACCCAAGGCTGCTGGAATGCGTTGCCCCTGCGGTAGCCAAAGCAGCTATGGAAAGTGGCGTGGCTGCCAAACCCATACAGGATTGGGACGAGTATATTTTACAACTTAATAAAAGATTGGGCATCGATAACCAGTTGATGCGGGCGATCGGCAGTAAGGTGCGGAAAGATCCCAAACGGGTGGTTTTTGCGGATGCTGAAAATGCCAAGATCCTGAAAACAGCCCAACTGGCCGTAGACGAAGGCATCGCCTACCCCATACTGTTAGGCGATCCCAAAAAGATCATGTCGATCGCTGAAATACACAATATAGACCTGGAAGGTATCCCCATGATCGATCCCAAGCACGACGATTTGGAAGATAAACGCCAGGAATATGGTGAGGTCTATTTTTCAAAAAGACAACGCCGTGGCGTCAATTTCTATGAGGCCTACAAGAAAATGAAAGACCGGAACCATTTCGGTTGCATGATGGTGGAAATGGGCGATGCAGATGCCATGATCTCAGGCCTTACCCGAAACTATGCTGACACCATTAAACCCGCTATACAGATCATCGGTACCGAGGAAGGTGTAGACAAGATCGCGGGCATGTATATCATGCTCACCAACAGGGGTCCGCTTTTCCTTGCAGATACCACGGTAAATTTCAATCCCACATCGGAAGAGCTGGCCAATATCACCCTATTGGTGGCACGCGAGGTAAGGTCGTTCGGTATCACGCCAAGGGTGGCCATGCTGAGCTATTCCAATTTTGGCAGTAGCAACACGGCGGAAGCCATCATGGTAAGGGACGCACGGGCCCTCGTGAAACAGCGCAATCCATCGTTGATAGTAGATGGTGAGATACAGGGCATCATGGCTTTCAACAAAGAAATATTGAGGGACAACTATCCGTTCTCAGAGCTGCTGAAAGGGGATGTAAATACCCTTATCTTCCCAAATCTCAGCGCTGGCAATATCGCATACAACTTGCTGCAGGAAGTCGGCGGCGCAGATTCCATAGGCCCCGTGCTGTTAGGATTGAAAAAACCTGTTCACGTTTTGCAGTTGGGCAGTTCTGTAAGAAGTATTTTCAATATGGTGATGATCGCGGGCATTGACGCACAACAAAAATCAGCTTTGCGGCCCGACGAAAAAGCGAGAGACAGCGAATGGGTGAAAAAATTCATCCCCGGGTTGTCCCCGGAACTCTGATGGTATGGATAACATCTCACGAAAAAAGGTCTGCTATACGGCGAGTAAGAGTTTCAGAAAGTACTTGCGCAGCTATGGCCGTGAGATAAGACTTCCGGTATTATATACCACCCTCAGGGATTATAGCGGATCAGTACCGTTGTACGATAAACAAGGTAAAGACACCCTATGGGAAACGGTATTCTATCTCCCATCGGTGACCGACGAGATCCATCATGGCCTCAAGAGGATGTACTCCCAACTGAAAGCGACCGGACCTTCACAAGCTGAAGAGCATCTGCATATTGAGCGTATCGACTATTGCGTTTTCGGAAATTCAAAGCCTTTCCGCATCAAGATCGTGAATAACTTTAACGAGGTGTACGACTATTTCTATATCAAGATCGCGGACGCCTCCCGGATCTGGGGCATGGAAATGGAACATATGTTATCACCTTACTGGATCAATTACCTCGTTGACGGCAGTACTTTGGTAGAAGAACATATTGCCGGGATACCGGGTGATACGTTTGTTGAAAAATATATGGACAGGCCGGAATTCAATCCAAAAAGGATCGCGAAGGAATTTGTCAAGTTCAACGAACGCTGCTTTGTACAGCTGCTCGGCGATATGCGCAGTTACAATTTCGTATTTGACATCACGCAGGATTTCGATGATATCCAATTCAGGATGCGGGCCATTGATTTTGACCAGCAGTGCTATGAAGGCCGGAAAACCACTTACCTGCCGCAGTATTTCAAGGAGAACAAGGTCTTTGTTGACCTGGTGGCAAAGCATTTTAATCCTGATGTAGTTAAGCAATACCAGAATGAAGAACGATCCCTCATCATCCGGAGGATCAGGTCGCAGCGATTACGGCTGAAAGACCTCAAAGACGCCCTGGTCAATGACGAGTTGTCGACCCCCGAAAAAATGGAGCAACTGAAGGCGGAACTGGCAGAGCATCATCAAGATGATAACTTCCGCAAATGCCGTTCCATGGCTGAAGTACTAATGGTGCACATGAAGAAATTTATTTTCACCAGGGAAAGGTGGGCACAATAATAATAGCTGTATTTGGGGCAAACTTGCTATTTTGTATGTTCTAATCATGTCTGTCAAAACTTATAAATGAATTTATTTACCCATATTGGCCGGTTCCTGCTCATGATCAAGAGAATGTTGAGCATACCGGAAAATTGGAAAATGTATTGGAAAGAACTGATGCACCAGTGTTCTGAGATCGGCATCGGTTCGTTAGGTATCGTGGCCATTATTTCGGTGTTTATCGGTGCAGTTTCTGCCGTTCAAACCGCCTATCAGCTGGTCAGTCCTGTTATTCCCAAAACCACTATCGCTGTTATTGTCAGAGACACCGTCATTCTGGAATTCGCTCCTACGCTGACCAGTATCGTACTCGCCGGCGTAGTGGGCAGTAAGATCGCCAGTGAATTGGGCAACATGAGGGTGAGTGAACAAATCGATGCCCTGGAGATCATGGGCATCAACACAAAAGCATACCTGATATTGCCGAAAATTATCGCAGCACTACTCGTGATCCCCATGCTGGTGGTCATCGCTGCAGTGTTGGGAATTTGGGGTGGCCGCCTGGCTGGTGCCGCTTCCGGTATCCTTTCTGCTGAAACATTCGACAGGGGCCTCGCCATGGGGTTTATGCCTTACAACGTTTCGTTCGCGCTGGCCAAAGCCTATACGTTCTCCTTCATAATCTCAGGTATACCGGCATACTATGGGTACAATGTGCAAGGGGGCGCGCTTGAGATCGGAAGGTCGAGTACACAGGCCGTGGTGACCAGCTGTATCATGATATTACTGGCCGATTATTTACTGGCAGCCATACTACTCTGACAACATGATCGAAGTAAAAAACATAAAGAAAGGATTCAACGGTAGAACGGTCATCGATGATGTGAGTGCTACCTTTGAAACGGGTAAATGCAATCTCATTATCGGATCCAGTGGCAGCGGTAAAACCGTATTGATGAAATGCATCGTGGGCCTGTTTGAACCCGACGAAGGCCAGATCCTGTACGACGACCAGAGTTTCACTACCATGAACCAGAATGAACGCAAACAAATGCGGCAGAAAATTGGTATGTTGTTTCAGGGCTCAGCCTTGTTTGACAGTATGACGGTGGAACAGAATGTGATGTTCCCGCTGGATATGTTCACGCGTCTTTCCTATAAGGACAAAAAGAAAAAAGTGCGCGAAGTGCTGGACAAGGTAGATCTGAAAGAAGCCGACAAAAAATTCCCTGCGGAGATCAGCGGTGGCATGAAGAAAAGAGTGGGCATTGCCAGGGCTATTGTCTTAAACCCGAAATATCTTTTCTGTGACGAGCCCAATTCCGGCCTTGACCCCCAGACTTCACTTTTGATCGATAAACTGATTCAGGATATTACGTTGGAATACAACATCACCACGGTGATCAATACGCACGACATGAATAGTGTGATGGAGATCGGCAATAAGATCGTGTATATGTACCAGGGCCTTAAAGAATGGGAGGGATCGAATGATGAGATCATCTTTTCTAAAAATGAAAAACTGAATAGTTTCATTTTTGCCTCTTCTTTCCTGAAAGATGCGAAAGACATGCGCATGCTGGAAGCAAAGGGAAAGATCGACGAAAACCGTGACATGGATAAACTACTGAAATAGTGAAGAGGAAGGTACTCATCTTTCTGCTTGTTATCGGATGCTCATCATTGGGTGCACATGAGTTCTGGATGGAGGCGAAAAAATTTACATTGAAAAAAGGCGAGAGCTTTTACCTGAATTTCAGGATTGGCGAAAATTTTGAAGGGGAAAACTGGAAAGGCTCGCAGTCCAGCGTTGAATCCCTCCAATTATACTATGGAAATATTGATGACAACTTGCAGCCCCTGATCCCGGACAGCATTCCCGGAGATTCCCTCAACCTCCAATTCTATGATGAAGGAACTGCCCTCATCAGCTACCAATCTTCCAATAAACATATCGAGATCGAACCGGCAAAGTTCCTTGAATACCTGGAAGAAGACGGTTTGCAGGAAGCCATTGACTATCGAAAAGAACATAACGAAACGGACTCTGTCGGCCGGGAAAATTATAAGCGATGCGCGAAAACCTTGTTCCAGATCGGTGCAGGGAAAGATGACGTATATAAACAGCAATGCGGTCACGATCTTGAGTTTATTCCATTGGAACATCCTTATACGCGCAAGAAAGACCAGACGCTGAAGTTCAGTCTGTTATACAAAAAGAAACCACTTCCAAGCGCGCAGGTCAAACTCTGGCACCGTGTGAATGGAAAATCAGATATGAAACAACTCTTCACTAATGAAGCAGGTGTTGTAGAACTGCCTATAAAACTTTTTGGAGAGTATTTACTGTCATCGGTGAATATAAAAAGGGTTGACAATGAAGAGAATGCAGACTGGCAGAGCTATTGGGCCACTTTCACCTGGGGTTACTGATTTGCAAATACAACATTCATGTATTAGTTTTAACGCTCAATCGAGCGATCTGGATACTCTCTTCAGATCAATTATCTCCAATCCTCCAGAAGATATTTACCGAATCCGAAGTCCTTTGCGAAAAACGTTAACCTCAAAAATCGCAAAGAATGAAATTCATTTTTACACTCTCCCTTGGTGTAATGTTCGCTTTGGCAGTACGTGCAAAAACTTCTACTGCTACTGGAACTATCGCTACATCAACAGGGAATGGGCGTTCATGGGATAATAGTTTACCGAGTACAGCGCGGCCCATAAACAGCGGGGGGGCAAGTTCCGCCCTTTTGATTGTTACCGGATTCACCTTCCCCAGACTGCCCGCGAATATCAGTATAACAGGTTTTACTGTCGTTGTCAACAGACTCGCCAAGGACGCAAATTCAGTAAGGGATACCAGGATCAGTTTGGTAAAATCAGGAGCACCTATGGCTACAAGCAACGCGAGCGCTGCTTTCTGGCCCACTGCCAGTGCAGCAGCCAATTATGGAACCAGTATCGACCTCTGGGGCAGCACTTGGCTACAAACAGACCTGAACGCGACATTTGGAGTAGCCATACAGATTGAACAGGCTGCCAACAACACCGGGGCAACCGTTAATTCTGTTTCCGTCACCGTTCATTATCAAATTCGCGCCCCCATCATCCTCACCAGTTTCGATGTTTCAAAAACAGCCGAGAATTTTGTGAACATACAGTTCGCAACATCAACGGAGGAAAATGTATACAAAATCTACATCGAGCGGTCAACTGATGCCCGTAACTTCTATACCATCTTCACCATTAATCCCGTAGGAGCCAGGAACAAGTATACTACCTATAACCTGGTAGACAAGACCCCGCTGACCGGAATGAATTATTACAGGCTGAAAGAAATTGATATTGACGGAAACGTCTCCTACTTCGATATAAAGGGCATATCCATTTCCAGGGCAGGTGCACGGTTCCAGGCATTCTATAGCGGGGCCGATATCAAAGTCAATCTCAGCAGCATCAAAGGAGAATATGTGTTAAGCCTCCACGATGCCGGTGGCAGCCAAATCAGGAGCCAGTCGCTGAAAACAGGTTCTAACAGTTTCCAAACCACCATTCCTGCTCCACAAAGGGCTGGAGTGTACCTGATCACCCTCAGGGGCGAAGGATTTAATGAAACTGCAAGGATATTTATCGGCCAATAAACAATCTTTAACCAACCTATAACCCCGTTGTATAAACGGGGTTTTTTTATGCTGTAAATGGAGCTTCATTAATTATCATAGCCAAATTACCCGTATTTTTGCGCCACCCAAATTGTTCCCCATGTCAGTACTAGTCAATAAAGATTCGAAGATCATTGTTCAGGGATTTACCGGTTCTGAAGGAAGTTTCCATGCTTCGCAGATGATTGAATACGGCACAAAAGTTGTAGGTGGTGTAACACCAGGAAAAGGTGGAACCATGCACCTCGACAGGCCCGTTTTTAATACCGTTGCCGATGCTGTAAAGGAAACAGGCGCTGATGTAAGCATCATCTTTGTTCCCCCTGCTTTTGCTGCCGATGCCATTATGGAAGCTGCTGAGTCAAAAATAGGCCTGGTGGTTTGCATCACGGAAGGCATTCCGGTGCAGGACATGGTAAAAGTGAAGAATTACCTGCTCGGCAAAACGACGAGGCTGATCGGTCCCAACTGCCCCGGTGTAATCACCGCCGGCGAATGTAAAGTAGGCATCATGCCCGGTTTCATCTTTAAATCCGGGAATATTGGCATCGTCTCAAAATCGGGTACGCTGACCTATGAAGCGGCAGACCAGATCGTAAAGGCGGGTATGGGTGTTACTACGGCTATCGGAATCGGTGGGGATCCCATCATTGGTACTACCACTCGTGAGGCTGTTGAGCTGTTCATGAAGGATCCGGAAACAAAAGGCATTGTAATGATCGGCGAGATCGGTGGTGGCATGGAAGCAGAAGCCGCCAATTGGATCAAAGCCCATGGCACTAAGCCCGTGGTAGGATTTATAGCAGGCCAAACAGCTCCTCCAGGCAGAAGGATGGGCCATGCCGGCGCGATCATCGGTGGTTCAGACGATACGGCCGAAGCGAAAATGAGGATTATGCGCGAATGCGGGATTACCGTGGCCGACAGTCCGGCTGACATTGGCATTGCAATGGCCGCTGCCATGAAATAAGATATTTTAAATGTATATGAAAGATGGTACCCTTCTGGATATCATCTTTTTTCTGCCCAATACTTCCGTTCTCTGGTTACAATTCGCCCATGCTCCCATCGCCGGAAATTCCTCCGGCCTTAACATTTCCTTGCTGTGTATTTTCCGATATTGCTGCATCTGAACAGAAAGAAGAAAAGGCGAAACATATGATGAGAGTTTTAGCAGTTGTTTTATCGTTGATATCCGTGGTTGGAGCCATGGGCCAGACGCCCGACGGCGATTATGCCGAGCGGTGGAAAAAAGTAGACAAGCTGATCAGTGAAAAAGGGCTAAACCGCTCTGCACTTTCGGAAGTGGAGAAGATTTATAAATTGGCGAAGAAAGAGAAGAAAGACGTGCAGATGATCAAGGCCCTGATCTATATGACGGAATTGAGCAGCCGGATCAAAGAAGAAACCGATCATGGTTTGGCAATGCTGTTGTCCGAATTAAAAACGGCCAGGGCCCCGGTTAAACAGATGTTGCATTCCGTGGTTGCCGGTAAATACCAACATTATCTTGAAGCCAACAGGTACAGACTGTACGGCAGGACTACCATCGTCTCCGGCTCAAATCCGGACCCTGATACCTGGGGTCTTGAAGAACTACACAACCAGATCTCAGTTCACTACCAGGCATCCCTCACCCAGGCAGACATGCTGAAAAAGACCCGGCTCGAAGCCTACGACCCCCTTATCGTCAAAGGCAATTCAAGGTCGCTCCGGCCTACGCTCTTCGACATGTTGGCGCACCAGGCCCTCGATTATTTTGGAAACGACGAGCGGGATCTAACAAAACCTGCCTACCGATTCAGCATGGACCACCCGCTTGCTTTTGCCACAGCAGGAGAGTTCTCCAAAACGACCTTCAAAACCAAAGACACCAGCTCGCCATACTATCTGGCTATACGAACGTATCAGCAGTTGCTGGCATTTCATCTGAACGATAAGGAGCCATCTGCACTGATCGACGCAGATCTTGCACGCCTGAACTTTATGCATCAGGTCAGTGTATTGCCGGAAAAAGATCAGCTATACCTTGATGCCTTGGCGGACATTCAGAACCGCTACCCCCAGCACAAATATGGCGCATTGGCATGGGTGATCAGTCTTGAAAAAAAACAACAGGATGCCATGCTGTATCGAAAAGGGATCAGCAGGGAAAGCCTTCGATTTGCCTTGGTGGACCTCAGGAAAGACCTGCAAAAGATCAGCGGCCGTTTTCCCGGTACCGAAGCGGACGCTAGAGCAAAAAACCTGCTCACCATCATCCTTACAAAAAACATTTCTGCAAAAACAGAACTGGTGAACGTACCGGGTAAGCCCATCCTGGCTTTTGTCAATTACAGGAACATTGATGCCTTTCACTATCGTATTGTTGCTGTTGACAACGTGGAGGAAATTCGACGGGATCAAAAGAAGTACTGGGAAAAACTTATTGCACTAAACCCTGTACAAAGAACCAAACAGCTGTTACCAGATGCAGGGGATCTGCGCGAGCATAGTGTGGAAATTGCCGTTGATACATTACCAGTAGGAAACTATGCTCTGCTGGGGAGCAGCAAGGAAGATTTTTCGATGGTTGAGAATGAGATGACGGTGCAATACTTCCATGTATCCAATATCAGCCACATTAACCGGGGCGGCCATTACTTCCTGTTGCATAGGGAATCAGGACAGCCGCTGCCCAATGCAGAAGTGAGGGTGATGGACTATCGTTTCGATCAGCAGCTGGGAAGATCAGTATTCAAAGAGGCCCTTTTAAAAAATACAAATCCTGACGGTTACATTAAGCTGGATCTTCCTGAAGAAGTCAGGCAATTCGGTCTGGATATCAGGTGGCGTGGAGACCGGCTATTTACTAAGAAGAACAGCTACTATCATCGTTTCCGGCAACCCGATGATCGTCCCAGCCGTGAATTAACGGCATTGTTTACCGACAGGAGCATTTACCGGCCTGGTCAGGTTGTTTACTTCAAAGGGATCAAGATCAGCAGTCATATCGATGGCAATAAGAGCACCGTGGTATCTGGGCGACAAACAACGGTACGATTGCAAGATGCCAATGGGGAGCTTAGGGATTCGCTGGTATTGACTACGAATTCCTTTGGATCTTACCACGGGCAATTCCGCATTACTGAAAACCTGCTCACGGGCAATTTCAGCATTATTGACAGCGATGGAAATTCTTCCATATCGTTTCAGGTGGAGGAATACAAACGACCCACTTTTGAAACGGTTTTTGATGCGGTTGCGGGGCAACTGCGTTTAGGCGATACAGTTATGGCAACAGGTACTGTAAAAGGATATGCAGGGAACACCTTGAATGATGCCAAAATAAGGTACCGGGTGGTGAGACGAACCGTCTTACCCTGGCGTTGGGGCTATGGCATCTGGCCTCCTGCTATGGAGGAAACGGAGATTTCCCATGGAGAGACCGTATCTGACAAGGATGGCAAATTCAGGGTAAGCTTCAAAGCAGTACCAGATCTTTCTGTAAGCAAAGATCTCTATCCCCAGTTTAACTTTGAGATCACCGCAGATGCAACTGATCATAACGGAGAAACGAGGAGTACATCAAAAAATATCAGCATTGGATATAGTGCTGTGTCGGTCACCCTGGGGCTGGATCAGGACATTTATCATGCCGACAGTTTGAAAACAGTTAAGGTGACCGGCGTGAATGCGGAAGGCGTTCCCCAGAAAATGGCTATTCAACTCATCGTGCAACCACTGGATGCCACGCGGAGGCTGTTGAAAGAAAGATTATGGGAAGTTCCGGATACCAGCGTGATGAACCGGTTTGATTTTTCACAACTGTTTCCGAACGATCCCTATATGAACGAGACAGATCCTACTACCTGGAAGAAAAAAGGCAACGTGGTTATAATGAATGGCAGTACCGGTTCCAGTATCAAACTTGATGAGGCATTGAAGCCCGGATATTATTCCATTGAGGTGACAGGAAAGGATGTTTTTGGGCAGGAAGTGAAAGACCTAAAATACATCAGGATCAGGGACAATGGCAACGATCCCTTACATCCAAAATATATAAGTGTCGAGGAAGATAAAAAAACGTCCGAACCAGGCCTGGTCGCGTCTACCCTGTTCGGCACATCTGCTGATAACATCTTCTTGATCCGTCTGGTTGACAAAGGGGGTATGTTAGACAGCAGCTTGCCTTATAAAGTGGAGCAGATGGGCAGCGGGGTGAAAGCAATAACGATACCTGTGCTCGAATCAGACCGTGGTGGCTTTGACATCATGCATTTGTTTGTAAAGCACAATCGTTTCTTCCAAGTGGTGCAACACATTGATGTACCGTGGACAAATAAACAGCTCGATATATCTGTTGAAACCTGGCGCAACAAGTTATTGCCGGGAACTAAGGAAACCTGGACACTTAAAATAAAAGGCGCAAAGGGTGAAAAAGTGGCAGCAGAACTATTGACGTCTATGTACGATGCATCGCTGGATCAGTTCAGTCCGCACCAATGGTATTTCCCCGATATATTCAGGCAGCATCAGGGTGAACGATGGGCGGCGATATCTAACTTCACCATTGGTCAAACGGAAATATACCAGCAACAGGAGAAATATGTAAAAATACCGCTGAAAAACTACGATGCCTTTCTGTGGCGGCAGCCTTTGATGCGGCGCGATGAAGACAGGATGTACGCCTCGGCACCCATCATGAGTATGCAGGCAGATGGGGCCATGGCAGATGGGGATCAGCTGGGCTTAGCACTGGCTAACTCGAGGCCGGGTCTGGCAAAAACCCGGATGATGGCGGCAGATACGAGTAGTAGCGCCAGTGGTAAGGTTTTGGACAAGGCCGCCGGAGGCCCTTTAAGCATTCGGAAAAATTTTAATGAAACGGCCTTCTTCCTGCCTGAGCTGCGGACAGACGAGCAGGGCGATGTGAGCTTTACATTCACCGTACCTGAGTCGTTGACGCGCTGGAAATGGCAGATGCTGGCGCACAGCCCCGGACTTTCGAGCGCGATGATGACGAGGGAAGCCGTCAGCCAGAAAGACCTGATGATACAACCAAACCTGCCAAGGTTCTTGCGCGAGGGCGATAAAGTTCGGTTATCCGCCAGAGTGAGTAATCTGACGGAACAGGAGATCACTGGCAGGGCGATCCTTCAGTTGATCGATCCGGAGAGCGATCAGCCCGTGGACGGCTGGTTCCAGAATATTTTCCCAACGCAGTATTTTACCGTTGAAGCAAAACAGACCACCCCAGTCCATTTTGAGATCGAGGTGCCAGCGAACTATAACAAACCGATACTGTATCGGATAACAGCGACTGCAGGACAACATACTGACGGCGAAGAAAATGTATTAGCTGTACTGAGCAACAGGATCCTGGTCACTGAATCGCAGCCGCTGCTGGTAAAAGGTAATGGATCAAAAAGCTATCAACTTAAGGGCCTGCTGGCTTCCGGGAATTCAGGTAGCTTGTCCACCTATGGCCTCACGGTAGAATACAGCACCAACCCTGCCTGGTATGCGGTACTTGCGCTCCCCTATCTGATGGAACAAAGGCAGGATTGCTCTGAGCCATTGTTCAATCGATTTTATGCCAACGCACTGGCTTCGCTGACGGCAAACAGATCTCCTGCCGTCCGGGACATGTTTGAAAAATGGCGCACGAAAGATACCGCGGCGTTCATCAGCAACTTGCTGAAAAACCCCGGACTGAGGTCGGTACTCATGGAGCAAACGCCATGGGTATTGCAGGCTAAAAATGAAACGGAGCAGAGAAGGAATATTGCCAGGCTGTTTGATATGGCCACGCTATCATCTGAGCTCAGCGCCAATCTGTCAAAACTCAGGGAGATGCAATTAAGCAATGGAAGCTTTCCATGGTTTAAGGGCAGTATGGACGACAGGTACATCACGCAGTATATCATGACGGGCATAGGGAAGCTCGACAAATTGGAAGCTGTGCCCGCTGAAAGCAGAGGGGTTTTGGAGCAGATCGCGATGAACGCATTGCGTTACCTGGATGGTAAGATCATCGAAGACTATGAGCAGCTGGTGAAAAGCAAAGCCGATCTTACTAAAAATAATTTGGGTCCGCTCCAGGTGCAATACCTGTATATGAGGAGTTTTTTCAAAATACCCGTTCCGCCATCTTCCAAAAAAGCGCACGACTATTATTACGAGCAGGGGAAACAACATTGGTTAGGAAGAAATTTGATATCGCAGGGTATGATTGCGCTGGTAATGAGCAGAAGCGGCAACAAAGCAGCGGCACTAGGGGTGTTGAATTCCCTGAGAGAAAACGCGATCAAATCTGAAGAACTGGGGATGTACTGGAAAACGAATACGATCGGGTATTTCTGGTACCAGTCGCCCGTTGAAACGCAGGCCTTGCTGATGGAAGCATTTTCGGAAATTGCCGGTGATCATGATGACGTAGACGATATGAAGCTTTGGCTATTGAACCAGAAGCGGGTGCAGCAGTGGACGAGTTCCAGGGCCACCGCCGATGCGGTGTATGCCCTGATGAGTACGGGCAGCGAGATGCTGGCAGCGGCTCCGGCGGTCACGGTCCGATTGGGTGAAAAACAGGTTCACTCATCTGACAGCAAGCAGGAAGCGGGCACGGGTCATTTCACTGAATTGATCGCGGGTAAAGATGTAGTGCCTGCGATGGGAAATATTCGGGTAGATGTGAACGATGGTGGTGCAGCAGGGGGAAACAGCAGCGGAGCGGGTATCAGCTGGGGCGCAATACACTGGCAGTATTTTGAAGATATGGACAAAGTAAAGCAGGCCAACACACCCGTGCAACTCACCAGAAATTTTTTTATAGAAAAGAATAGTGACAAGGGACCAGTGCTTGTTCCTGTTAAGGAAGGAGTTTCGCTGAAGGTGGGTGACCGGATCAAGATCCGCATCATCCTGAAAGCCGACCGGGATATGGAGTACATGCATTTGCGTGATATGAGGGCTTCAGGCACTGAGCCTGTGAATGTGATCAGCAGTTACAAATGGCAGGGAGGCCTGGGATACTACGAAAGTACCAGGGATGCCAGTACGGACTTTTTCTTCTCCTGGCTGCCTAAGGGCACCTGGGTGTTTGAATATCCCGTAGTGGTGACCCATACAGGGCATTTTGCTGCGGGCATCTCCACCATACAGAGCATGTA
>Ga0164293_10002819_pt1 | contig 14776 bp, 11 predicted proteins | sample GEODES118metaG_FD_111487 | JGI IMG/M metagenome (GOLD analysis project Ga0164293, IMG submission 111487) | Eutrophic lake water microbial communities from Lake Mendota, Wisconsin, USA - GEODES118 metaG | ecosystem: Environmental > Aquatic > Freshwater > Lake | place: USA: Lake Mendota...
AGCATATTTTTTCATAAAAGAATTAATTTTGAAAAATTAAATGGAATTAAAGTTTTACCTTTGTGGCATTTTGAAGCAGATAAAGAAAATATAAATAAAACAATAATTATATCTAATAAATTAAAAAACCAAATAGAAATTCAAAAAAAACTTTCTTTAAATGATAATATTTTAGGATTAAATCACCAAAAATGGTATGGATGTTTTGGAGTGCAAAGTTTTATAAATTATAATTTTTTAAAATATATAGAAAAAAAATATAATTTATTTAATCTTTTATCTATTGTAAAAAATAGAGAAGATAGATGCACCCTAGAAAGAATTTTTGGAGCAATTTTTTATACAGAAGAAAATCATAATTTAACAAAAATGAAATCATTATTTGGAAATATATTTAACAATCAGAAATGGAAATATACATTTGATGATTATGAAAATGATATTAAACAAAAAAAAATATCAAAAGCTATTATTAAAGTTTTTTCAGGTCGTTAAGAATAATACTGAAAATAGAAATAAAAAATCATTAACATAGATAATAAAAAAATATATAAATTATTATTTGTTTCTTGATACTTATTTTTAAGAATTATCCTTGAATCAAAATATATTACTAAAAATATAAAAAAAATAATAAAACTAGGAAACGCTAATAAAAAACTCTTTATATTTTTCCAATTTGTAGTAGTTTTCATATAATAAATACACAAATTAATATTTTATTAATAAAATATTAATAAAATATATAAAATGAATAAATTGTTTATTTCTTTTCATGCGTTTTTATTATTATTTATATTTTTAGCAGGTGGATTAAATAAAATTATTAATTTTCAAGACACCGTTAATTCTTTGAAAACTCAGATAAATTCAATTGAATTAAACCCTATATTTATTATAGCAATTATCATTACAATTATTTATTTTTATATTATTTTGAATGTTCAAATGTATAATAAAAATAAGAAATTGTATTTATTTTTATTGTCAATAATAAGTATTACAATATTAGGAATACCATTTTTAGTGTTGTTTAAAAATTATTTAAAACAAGCTGGGACACTTATTTCACTGATATACAATACAACTATTTTGGGAGTAATAATGTTATTAATTTTTGGTAGTTTACTTGTATTGTATTCATTATGCACAAGTATGTATAAAGACTACGCATATGTTTCAACAATTGGGCTAGCAACATTTATTGCGATGACAATTTTAATTTTTCATTTTCCGACAAATAAATCAGAAATTATTTCATTCGCAAAAAATCTTTCTATTTTTGGTGGATTAATGTTATTATCTCAAGAATTTATTGTATAATTTATTTTATTATTTAAAATTCTGGATTGTCTGTGAAAACCTGAGGTGCTGATATAGATTCACTTGCTGTTTCTAATACAGGTTTTAATTGTTCCATAATAAAATACCCAGAAATTACACTAAAATATACTAGCAAAGTATCTCTTATTAATAATTTTAATGGTTTACTCTCGTTATCAACAAATCTCATTTCAATAAATTTTGAAATAAGAAAAACTATTGATATTACTGTAGCAACTACAAATATATTATCCATTTAAAATACTAAATCATATTCTTATTTATATTTTAACGCAAATTAATTCAAAACTTCAATTTCATCCAATAATAAATCTGGTAGTAGTTCCATTTTTGGTTCATCCATTACATGAATATCAAAATCAGATAATGAAACGGATTGGTTCGAAATATTTAATTTTATATTGTCATCGTCATCATCATCATCATATTTATGTTGTTCAGCTCTTTGTTTATTAAGCATTTCTAAATGTTCGATAGATTTTGGGGAATTAATAATAGATTCATTATTATTAGTATCACGAACATAATCACTATCATTAAATCTTATTTTTGATTCAGACTTCATATTTGTATTTTCAATAACAGTATCATTTAAATTAGAATCAGGAACCTTTACAATTTCATCTACATATTCTTCTTTTATTTCTTCCGTTACATCTTCTTCCACTGTTTCATCCATATACGCTTTCAAAATTGCTTCTACTGGTATGCTCTCTCTTATTGTATTTAAAATACATTCTTGAACAATTACTTCTAGTTCCCTGTTGTGTTTTTGAGTCTGAAGAGGAGGAATTTTTATTTCAAATAAATATGTATTTTTATACACTTTTCTAGCTACATTAATATAAACTTTATGAATAAAATCGTCTAATTTTGGAATATTAATATCTATTTTTTTTTGCTTTTGACCAACACGCATAGCAGTTAAAATTTTTAGTTGAACTATATGTACACAGGTTACTAAATCTTCTAAATAAGAGCAATGAGATTTATCACATATTCGTTTTTTTTCAGTTTCTATAATTGATGGGTTCCACTTTGGAACTCTTGAAATAAAATTTTGAAATGTCATTAAATATTTATCATTTTCTTTATTCTCCTTGCATAATTTTATTGCTTCATCTAAAATTGACTTGTATCCGTCAATAATAAGAGGAGTTAAAATAGTTACTAAACGAGCGCTCCACTCATTTTTACTTTCATGTAAGGAACTCAAATTAAAATCGTCCATCAATATTAATAACAAATGTTTTAATAATTTATTATTAACTTATTATTCCTAAATTTAAATAAATGATATGTTTTCTAATGATATTTCTGTATTTAAAAATAAAAAATTTAAAATAAAAAGAATCATTAATTTTTCATTTCTAAACTCTTTTCTTACTTTGTTAAAGGCAATTAATAACTCATATCTTTTTTCACTAGAAATTAATAGTTCCATAAATTTTGGCATCTCAATTAAATTAATTATATCCGTACCACTATACCCTTTTTCATATAACTTTGTAGAAAAATCCATCAAATTTTCTATACTTATTTTTTTATTAACAGATTTTATTAATTCTTTTTTTAACCATTCTAATCTAGTAATTTTAACATCTTTCATTTTAAAAGTTTGGTTCAAGTTATATTTGTATAAATTTATTATTGTTTCGTTATATACTGGTTCTGATATATATATTTCACAAAACCTTGAGAGAATAGGTTTTAATAGCTTATATTTATCTTCAACAATAATAAAAAATCTTGTGTTATGACTAAAAAGTTCAATACATCTTCGTAATGCTGATTGCGCATCCATAGTTAGTTTATCAGCATTTAATAAAACAATACTTTTAAAAATATCTCCACCATTTGAGTTAATATGAGTTTTAGCAAAGAATTTCAGTTCATCTCTAATAAATTTTATTCCTTTACCATGCGCGCAATTAACATACATAACAAGCGATTTAATCTTCTCTCTATCATTATCATATATACTATGAATAAAATCATTGACAATTGTTCTTTTACCACTTCCAGAAGAACCGTGAAATATAATATTTGGAATTTTATGGATTGATTTAAAATATTCTAATTTTTCTTTTACTAATTTATGAATATCTAATAATGACATGTGATAACTTATTAATATTAAAATAGTGTTTTTATATTTTAATATTACGTATTAATAAAAAATATATTTTTTATTTACTTCTTTTTCTTTTTGATTTATTCTTTTTTGATTTATTCTTTTTTGATTTATTTTTTTTAGCAAATCTTTTTTTTTTCGATTTACCACCTTTACCAAGTGATAACCCGTTAGGTGAAGTTAATAAATTACTATTTTGTGCAACATAACTATTTGATACAGAATTTGATAATAAATTTTGTGGTAATGAAGAACTATTACTTCTGCTATTGCTAATAAAATTAGTTGTATTAATTCCGTGTAGCATATTAATTGAATTAGTAAATCCGTTATCCAAAGGTGTATATGTTAATTCTTGATTTGTCATCTGGTATGGCATTTCTTCTGATACCTTTTCAAAATTAAATGGAATTAAATATATTGGGTTTTTATCTGTATGTTCTGATGTTCCAAGTGCTAAATTTATAGCATCACCACCAATAATACTTATGCTTGTTTTAATACCAAAATATATTCCTGAATCAACAAAGTGATCTAAATATTGTTGTAAATAATTTAAGTTAATACCATCAGAAAGTATATTTTTAAAAACTTCCATTGTATTTAATCCTGGAGGCATTGGAGCTCCTTCAAATTGACACCAAGAAACTGTTTCACCAGTTTCATAATCAAATTTGCCACATAAAAGATGTAAATATGTATCAGCAAACAAATCAGTAACTCCATACTGAATAACATCAGTTGCGTTTTTAGCATGACTTGAAAACCTTCCATATCCCTTCATTTGATTTTTTGAATAATCATACATAGCACCATTATCTTCTGTAATAAAATTAGCTCCTTTTAATACATCTAGCGCATTTTCGTCTGGAATATGTGTTATAAAAAAATCCATTACTGATGTTGAGTAGTCACCTAATGCTGGTATTTGAGACTTTGTTGCGTTTTGTGAAATTTCAAATATTTTTTTTAAAAATTTTCCTGATTCACCTTTATTACTAGCATTTATTTGATTTATTTCACTTTCTAATTCACTGCTTATTAAATCTATATCTTTTTGGTTAACATTATTATTTTTTAATTCTGTTTTAAATTGTTTTAGTATAAATCTTAATATTTCAACATCTGATTTATTAACTAAATTTAATGTTTGCGAAAGGTGAGACCTCGCAAGAACCGGAGGTGTTATAAAGAGAGTTAAAAAAAAACCAAATAAATATTTTAAATAATTAATTTTATCAAATAGCGTACATTTTTTATACTTTATTTTATTTTGTGGTTCATTTATCATGCAAATTTTATCAGTATTTTGTTCTTTAATATAATCCCAATAGTATCCATTACTTTCTTTTGGTTTTCCTAAAATTATACTATTATTAGTTACATCATTATCATTTATTTTACACCATTTTTTATTAGTAAATTTTTCTGTTTGTGAATTATTACAAATATATCCTTTTTCAGTTGTATAATCCATACACTCATTTTTACACGACCTCATATATTTTAAAAATAAAATAATTAAACAGAAGTTGTTAAACTATGTGTGTAAGGATTATTTCTAAAAGCATTTAAAATATCAGGTTGAATACGGTCACAGCCTGCGCATTCATTATAATATTGAGGAGCATGCATTTTTCCATAACTCTCCTTTGATGGAGGCATTGCTATAACAGAAGCTGGAGCATTTACTCTATAATTATATCTGTCTGAATCTTGTCTAGCAATATTAACATTCATTTGCTGATTAAATAATTGAGTTCCACCCTGGTTTGGTCTATTGGCAATAGTAGCAGACTTAATATCATTATTATGTTGTCTGTAAGCAGCATCATAACTCATATCACCATATTGCGCAGCAGCACCACCAGAAGTTCCAATATAACTACAACTTGTTGTATCTCTTTGTGTTTGCTCTCCAGGCATAGCATTGTTAACATACATTCCTTCCTTTTGATTATTAATATTAAAATTAGGTGAGTATATGGTGGTTTCTTTTATAGTCGTATTTGTTGTATCATTTGGATTAACAACATAACTTTGTGGAACGGATGATGTTGCCTCACCGTAAATTCGAACATTATTTGTTGTTTCTTCTTTTCTTGATGGTCTTAGAATATCCATTAATGGCGCAATGACAGCCCCAATAGCTCCGCCAAATCCACTTCTTAAAGTATCAGGTTGTTTCATTGTCGACCTGTGGTTTGAGTAATTTGTATGACTTTTTAAAAAATTGTCACCATCTGTGATAGGACCTCTACCACCAGCAGATGAGCATGCGACATCTTTCGCAGGCATTTGATGTCTTTTTGATGGTTCAAATGCGGTAGGTGCTTGGCCTGCTTGTCTGTCAGAATTACCTGCGGGTCCCTTATAATCAGACAATATATCATTACGTCTTATTACACCCATTTCCTCAATAGGTCTTAGACGCTCTGCCTTTTCACCTCCTGTTGTTGTTAACCAACGGTCTTGAGTATTAATAAAAAATGTATCAGGTGTTTGTTTTTCTACACGACCTATTAATCCTAAATTCTTAATAACCGCGTTTGCGGGGCCTTCGTGATTTGTTAGCATGTATTCTAGCTTTGGATTTGTATCAACTCTTAATTCATCAACCGTTTTTGGTAGCCAAGCATCTCGTGATTCCATGCCAGAATTAAATCCACCACTACCAGTTGTTGTAAATCCTTGATTTAAACCAGGCCCAACATTTTCTGTAGCAAAAGGTTTCACATTATTATTTCTCATTCCTGGATTAACACGGGATTGGAAAAAATCGCTTTGATTTGGCGCACCATAAGCCCATTGAACGTTATCTTCAGGTTTAAATAATGGCGCTTGCTCAATTTTTTTAATCACTTGTGAACCAGAACCATTCATATTATCTAAAACAGTTTCTGCTATATTCATATCGTAGGTGTAACCTTTAATTTTTCCACCAGTAAATGGAACCATATTATTATGTTTAAATTGTGCTGAATCCAAATAATTACCGCTAATTGAATGAATTTGCTGAGGGTTTTGACCAACTGGTTTTCCTTGATTTACACGTTTTTCAAAACTGTTTTGGTCAAAATATTTATCTGTTGCGGTATTTGGATTTGGATACTCTTGTACTGTATCTACTAACTGATTTATATTAGAAACCGGAAAATTTTGCGGAGGTGTATTCGTATTTGGTAAATAATTTGTTTTTTGCCCCATATTTGTGAAATTTTCCTGTCTCATTTTTACACGTTCCGCATTTCTTAAAGGTTCTTTATTTGATGACGTTTGATTTGATATTACATACATACCACCTAATGCGAGTAAAGGGATAGCTAATTCCATTATATATATTAAACATTATATTTTTAATCTAATAATAATCTTAAATAATAAAACTTACATTATTTTTTATTATTTAATAATTTAATTATTTGTATTTTAAAAAGATTTACAAGAATTTGTTTGAGCACACGTATTTGGACCACCGACATACTTACCATTTGATATAACTGAAGGCAACCTATCATTTGCTTCATTTATAATACAGTCCCTCTTTGGTGTAAAATAATCTTTCTCTAAAATTCTTGTATTTAGATTATTCAAAAAAGGCACACAAGTATTTTCTTGAGGATTTAGAGGAGGATAATACCAATCTACTTGTTCTTTATCCCGATACCACCATGCTGGATTTGTTGTTCTTGATTGTCCAGTAGTTAAACTACTGGAAGATGGATATTTGATAGCTTCATTTGGAACATTATAACTTTTATAATTATCTTTTCCTAAACAATCTCTGCTAAGACTTCTATTTACACCTAGAAGGTCACTTTCTAAGTTAATTGTATTTGTTCTTAAATTTGCTCCCCATTTTTGTATTCTTATAAATGGGTCTTCCATATAAGCAGGATTTGAGCCATTACCAGGCACATTCATTACCCATCTTCCTGGGTCTGTTGATTGTTGTATTTGTTTTTTTGTTCTGCAAGGGTCATAATTAAATCTAGTAAATGACATATTATTATATATATACTTTTAAAAAAGTTTGCCATAGCGAAAATAATATAGTTATAAAAAATATAAAAATATAAAAATATTTTAATGTAATATAATTATATGTTAGGTGCTCAACGATGTTGTAGTAATAATATTATAGGACCACAAGGAAATGAAGGACCACAAGGACATGATGGACCAATAGGACCACAAGGACCTACAGGACCTACAGGACCTACAGGTTTAGCAGGACCAACTGGTTGTACTGGTCCAAGAGGACCTACTGGTAATAGTGGAATTGGTCCAACTGGACCTCAAGGACCAACTGGACCTAGCAATTCAGGAGAAGGCTCAACAGGACCTCAAGGACCAACTGGATTAACAGGACCTCAAGGACCAACTGGATTAATAGGAGCTAATAGTATTATTCAAGGACTTCAAGGACCAACAGGACCATCCGGACCAACTGGAGAACAAGGACCAACTGGAGAACAAGGACCAACTGGAGAACAAGGACCAACTGGACCAGATGGAGAGGGTCTTACAGGTCCAGATGGCCCAACAGGACTAGGACCAACAGGTCAAACTGGACCACAAGGAATACCAGGACCAACAGGTCCTACTAGTACTGTTGAAGGACCACAAGGAGAACAAGGACCTGATGGTTCACTAGGACCACAAGGACCAACAGGACCAGAAGGACCTACTGGTTCTGGAGATACAGGACCAACAGGACCATCAGGAGACACAGGACCTCAAGGAGGACCTGGACTTGGAGATACAGGTCCAACAGGATTTAGTGGAGATACAGGTCCTACTGGTGTTTCAGCGCAAGGACCAACTGGGCCTCAAGGAGACCAAGGAGGACAAGGACCACAAGGACCACCAGGACCAACTGGTGAAACTGGACCAACTGGTGAAACAGGACCTACAGGACCAACTGGTACAGTTAATAATGTGTATTTTCTTGATTCAAACGGAATTGGAGCATCTTATGATAACATTGTATATAGTTTAATAACTCAATTTGAGATTACGGGAATAACAAATTCTTATTATGATATTAATTGGACATTGAACGAAGTAATTGATAATAGTTCAACCGGATGTAGTTCAGTATATATTGAGTTTTACGATACCGTAAATACTTTTAAACCTTTAGTTAATAACAGCAATGAAATTGGAAATGCTATAGTGTATGAAATTAGAAATAATGTTGGACCTACTTTTAATCAAACTGTAAGTGTAAATGATATTGTTGATTTAACTAATTATAATACAGCGAATCAATTATATTGTATTTTATATCAAATAAATAATTTACCTGAAACAACACCCGTTACAATTAGTAGTTATAAAATGACTTTAAGAATGACAAAACAAAATTTAAATCAAATATTTTTATTACCTTAGTAATAAATGACAAATTTATTATAATAATAAAATTTTTATTAATATTATTTATATAAATTATATTAATGTCAAAGTATTTAGGATTAAATAATTGTTGTAATAATAAATCTAGAGGTAAGCAAGGACCAACTGGAATTCAAGGATTAACTGGACCTATAGGAAAAGTTACAGTAGGTCCTACTGGTTCAACTGGGCCAAAAGGACCAACTGGACCAACTGGATGTACTGGTTATATAGGTTTATCAGGACCAACAGGACAAACCGGTGTAACAGGACCAACAGGACAAATACAATTAGGACCAACAGGACCAATAGGACCAACAGGACAAACAGGTGTAACAGGACCAACAGGAATAATAGGATTAAAAGGACCAACAGGAATTACAGGTCCTACTAGTACTGTTGAAGGCCCAACAGGAGATATAGGACCAGATGGTCCAACAGGACAAACAGGCTCAACAGGAACTCAAGGAAATACAGGATTATTACCAGGTCCAACAGGACAAACAGGACCAACAGGAGAGACAGGTCCAACAGGAGACACAGGACCACAACAACAAGGACCACCAGGAGACGCTGGACCAATAGGACCAACAGGACCAACAGGAAATCAAGGAGGACAAGGACCACAAGGAGAAACAGGACCAACAGGGCCACTTGGATATGGACCAACAGGACCAACAGGACCAACAGGAGAACAAGGTCCACCATCATTTGATAGTGCAACAGGACCAACTGGACCAGCAGGAGCAACAGGGTCAGAAGGACCAGGTGATACAGCAACAGGACCACAAGGAGATACAGGACCAACAGGAAATCAAGGAAATCAAGGAGACACAGGACCACAACAACAAGGTCCAACCGGACCAACCGGACCAACCGGACCAACTGGACCAAGTATGCCTAATTTATATTCATATGCTATGATAAATGATGGAGCTTACGGTACTATAATTTCAAATATTGGATATACTGGTTTAGGTTTTATGGATATGTTAGCTACAGGACCTATACTTGTTCCTGGTTATTATGCTATTAACTGGACTTTGAATGAATACAAAACAACGTCATTTGAGTCTACAGTATATATTAATTTTGTTGATAACAATAATGTTATTTATACTCCAGACCTTATTAATTCAACAAATGGAAGTTCAGTTCTACCAAATGGTATAGATAATAATAATTTCCCAAATTTTTGGGCAACCACAAGCGCAAATGATTTTGTAGACTTAAGAACTTGGAATGGAGAAGCCTTATATTGGAATTTATATCAAATGTTAGATAGAAATAGTGGACTAACACCAGTAATTAATGGGTTTCGAATTTATTTAACAATGACAAAAATTGGTCCTGATATTAGTGGTCCTATACTAGTTAATCCAATTTAATATTATATACTTTAAAATTCTGTGTTAATTATTATTTTATAAATAATAAAATACATGAGAATTGTCATATAAATACAAATATAAAAGTGTAAATTATATTATATTATTAAAATATAATATAATATATGTCTAGTTATTCAACTTATTTAGATTCAAAAAAATGTTGTAGATTAAAAAATTTAGAATCAAAAGGTATTGATGGTCCTATTGGACCAATAGGACAAACTGGACCTACTGGTATAGGTATTACTGGTCCTACAGGCAATTCATCAAATAAATTAGGGTCACGTGGACCAACAGGACCAACTGGTGAAGATGGAATAGGTCCAACTGGTCCAACAGGAATAACTGGTCCATTAGGAACAGGAGTAACAGGACCGCAAGGACCAACAGGAGATACAGGACCAACTGGACCAACTGGACCACAAGGACAAACTGGGCCTCAAGGAGACCAAGGACCACAAGGACTACAAGGACCAATTGGACAAACTGGACCTCAAGGAGACCAAGGACCAACTGGGCCAACAGGAGATACAGGAATACAAGGAGACCCAGGTCCAACAGGAGATACAGGAGATACAGGACCAGATGGACCAACTGGACCAGATGGACCAACTGGAGATATAGGACCAACAGGAGATACAGGACCAACTGGACCAACTGGACCACAAGGAGACCAAGGACTACAAGGACCAACTGGATCAGATGGACCAATAGGACCACAAGGACCATATGGTTTGCTAGGAGATACAGGTCCACAAGGACCAACAGGACCACAAGGACAATCTGGACCACCAGGCATAACAGGAGATACAGGACCAACCGGACCACCAGGACCAACCGGACCAGGAATAACAGGAAGCTCTGGACCAACTGGAGATATAGGACCTCAAGGAGACATAGGACCAACGGGAGATACAGGACCAACAGGAGATACAGGACCAACAGGAGATACAGGACCAGTTGGAAATGGTGTAATTAATTTTTCTTATTTTTATAATAATGTTAATCCAAGTGTTACTTATAATCAAAACTCTTACGTTCAAATTAGTCCACCAAACACGATTTTAATAAATAATTCAGTTACAAATAATCCATTTACAACAGGTTCAATACTTGCGATTAGCTGGTCCATAAGTGAACAAATCAATATAAATACTTCTTTTACACCACCAAGTTTTAGCGCAATTTATATAAATTTTACAGATAATATTACTACATATACCCCAATAGTTATTAATGATAGTAATGGTGGTGCGGTTGGTGAATATATACAAATTAATAATAGTAATAATGTATTTCAAAGTATGACTGTAAATGATTTCCTAGATTTATCAAGTTATAATACTTCTTCTAATGGAAACTTATATTGTAATATATATCAAATAGGTAATAATGACGGATATTCAAGCTCACAGATTGATGTGCTAAATTATAGATTTTCATTACAAATGACAATTTTAGAGAATCAACCTATTGTAGCAAATCCACCTAATCCTGGGTCATTTCCTCCTTAAAAATATATTTATCTTTTGGATAATTTTCGATATAATGATTTATTGAAGAATTATGTATATCAAAACTATTTACTGAGTCATGAGATAAAATCCAATATTCAGCTTCATGCCTATCACAATTCTCTGGTAAAAAAAATAATTTTTTAATATAATTGCTATTTGCCCACCAAAAATTGCCACTAAAATGTTTAAAAGGTTCTAAACTATAATTACATCCAATAGCATCATAATTTTGTAATAAATCAAAACAATTAGTGTATTTATCTACTAAAAAATACATCATCATATTTTTCCAATCCGCAATACATTGATTAATTGGAGTATTATAATGAAAAATTCCTTTTGTATGTAAATATAATATTTCACAATTATCATTATTTTCACAAAATGTGCGAATTAAATTAATTGTAGGCATTTCAAATAAATAACGATTATCAGAATAATTTATTATTACTATTTTTTCTTGGCTAAACATATTTTCTTCAAGACTTTCACCAATATTAACAATAAATATTTTTTCTAAATGTTGAATTAAACCACTATTTACTAAATTAGAAACAATATCAATTAATATGTCTGTACCAATTTCTTTTATATTACAACTATGAATAAAACAGTATTTTTTTGGTTTATTATTTGACCAAACATTAATTATATTATTAATTATGGATTGATTTTTGGATACAATACCTAGTCCAGCTGAATGTGAAAAAAATGTTTTTGGATATTGAAGTTCATCAAAAAATTTTCCAACAGTATCTTTGAAAGCTACTACATCGTGCATTAAAATAATAGAATTTTCGTGAGTTTTGGTTATCCATTTATTAAAATCATTACTTACAGCATCGTAAGTATGTAGTCCATCTATATGTAAAATATCAATATCATACTCAAATGATTCATATACATTATCAAAAAATCCTTTAATAGGATAAAAATTATCTTTTACTAATAATTTATTGTTTAATAAGTGTTTTTGAGTATCGACTAATACATCAAGTGTATTCCTTTGTCCAGCATGTATGTCTCCTTCAAAACTATCTATACCATAAACATTTCCAATACCTTCACTTGAAAAAGCAAATGATGAATGCCCATAATCTACACCTAGTTCAACTATTATTTTGGGTTTATATTTATTTACTAACCACATTGCGAATTTAAGATGACCTAACCAAGCAGATGAATAATAATTATTTAAAAATGAAAGTAATTTATTATAATTTTTATTATTAAATTCTTCAAAATATTTTTCATATAATTCAGTTTTAAATTCTTCATTTTTTAGTTCTTCATTTTTTTTATTTTTATTAATAATTTTTTCAATAATAGGAAAAAACGCAAGTTCATTTAATATTCTTTGTTTTTCTTGGCGTATAATATCTATTCTTTTTGACCACAAATCTTCTTCTATAGCTTGTTTAATAATTTGATAAGACTTCTCAAAATCATTTATATCTAATAGCACAAATGCTTTTGAATCAATATAATCTGTTACATTTGGACATCCATAATAAAAACAAAGAGACTCGCATAAAATTGGTTCCCACAATTTTTCAGTAATAAAATTTTCTTCATAATTGTTTTCTATCATAAAATAATATTTATATGGTAACATTCCAACACTTTTATCTACATATGGGCTAACAGGTCCTTTAAAATTTTTGAAATTATGATGATTGTCTTGATTGTAAATATCAATTATTATATTTGGGTCATTCTTTTGTTCGATATACTTTAATAGGTCTATTCTAGCAATATGCCCTTCATCAAAATATTTTGAGCTACAAATAGAAGAAATTATTTTTGTTTTTTCTACTTTTAAATTTAACAATTCATTATATGTTAATTCTAATTGCCAAAACGCATTATTATGATGAGAGGTTTTTCTACTTCTAACTGCTAAAAACTTTTCAGAGTCTGGTTCCGCCCATTCGCCCCAAGTTTTAACACCCCAATTTTTTGTAGAATCATTTACCCATGGCTCCATTTGGAATACAATTGTTTTACTAGGTTCAAAATACTCATCTTTTGGAGGAGAATTAATAATAACATAATAGTCAATTTCTTCTCTCTTATTAGTCCATACTAACTCCAAATTTTTCCAGACAAATCCTTTTTCGCACATATTAGACCATTCTTTACACAATTGTTCTGAAGAACACCAATTACATAACATTTTTACTCTAATATTACTTTTAGTAGTTTCTATAATTTTATTGTTTTTTATTTGTTCTTCATAATATTCTTTTTTAATATATAGCCCATCATTTTCACCAAAATATGGAGATGATTTCAAGTCATATATATCTATTTTATTCTTAAAAAATCCCGATGTATTAAAACCAACACAAGTTTTATCGTTAAACGCAATTGTCATTTGCTCTTCTAATGATTTTGTATGATAGTATATATCATTACCATGTTGGTCTAAATTTTGAATAAAGATAAATTTTTCTTTTATTAATTCATAATTATTTTTTATATAAAAATTTGAAAAATCTAAAATATCATTATAATTTTGAACATCTGTATCAATTTTTTGTCCATATTCATTCCATTCTGAAAATACTAAAAGTGGATGGCTTTCATTACACTCTAAATTATCTGCGATTTTCATAACATAATCAATTCCATGTTTTATTCCATTTGTTTGAATATAATCAACCATTTTTTTAGCACCATTTTTATTTATTGAATAACAAAATGTGCCTCCAATATATAAATCTTTGTTTAATGACGTTACTTTAACTGTTTCTAAAGAATCATTATCATAAACGTGTTTTACTATTTCTCTATTTTTTTCAAACATATGATAACCTAAAAAAAGGCACTCCTTTGAATTAAAATCCGATTTCAATGATTCTATTTTATCCTTAAAATTAGTACAAAGAGAGAAATCATCTTCCATTATTAAATAATATTCATTATTCTTATCATCTAATAATTGTTTCCATAGATTATAATGACTTAAAGCACAGCCTATAAATCCT
>Ga0164293_10002823_pt1 | contig 14761 bp, 17 predicted proteins | sample GEODES118metaG_FD_111487 | JGI IMG/M metagenome (GOLD analysis project Ga0164293, IMG submission 111487) | Eutrophic lake water microbial communities from Lake Mendota, Wisconsin, USA - GEODES118 metaG | ecosystem: Environmental > Aquatic > Freshwater > Lake | place: USA: Lake Mendota...
GAATTTCCTGGATTAATTGCTGCATCCGTTTGGAGCGCATTGATAAATGAGTTATCGGCTGCGTTCTCACCTGCCTTCACCGCTCTATCTTTTGCGCTGATAATTCCGGATGTCACAGTTCCGGACAATCCAAGTGGTGAGCCAATTGCGAGGACAGAGTCCCCCACTGCGACTTTCTCGCTATCTCCAAATTGAAGTGCTGGAAGATTTCGCGGTGAAATTCTTAGAACTGCCAAGTCATATGTGCTATCTCCACCAATAACGGTGGCGCGATATGACTCACCGTTTTGCAGGCGGACAGTAATTACCCCGTTGCTCTCAATCGCTTCCGCAATTACATGGTTATTTGTCAGGATGTAACCATCTGGTGAAATCACAAACCCTGATCCGGTCGAACCACCATCACTGCCCTTGGCTTCAATCGAAACCACAGATGGGAGAACTCTGGCGGCGATGCCAGCCACAGAGTCTGCCGGGCGTTCGATAGTTGACTGTGAACTCACGATTCGGGTTGAGTAGCCGAAGAGAGATCCACTTGATGCAGCCCCGAATATTCCGCCAATGACTCCTACAATCAGTGAGAGAGTCAGAGCGCTTCGCAGTGAGATATTCCTACCTGAGCTACCAGGGGCGCTCCACCAAGGTGAACTATTAAAGTCATTCATAGCGCTATTTTCCTACAACTTTGTCGCTAGTAGCAAACCGTCACCAACTGGAATCAGTGATGTCATCCAATTTTCAGCATCTGCTTTCAGGAACTTCCCAGCTTCGCGAAGTGCCACTGTCTTCGGGTCTCTTTGAGCAGGATCAGAAACCTTTGATTCGCCGAAGAAATTATCGATGACGAAAACACCACCGCTACGCAAAATACGAGATGCTTCCGAAATTGCATAAGGGAGATCTTCTGGATTGTGTCGATATACAACTAAGTCATATGCCCGATCGGTCAGTTTTTGCATGACTTCCATTACTGGATTAGTAATCAAACGAAATCTTTGTGCCGGGATATCTCCGTCGGCAAAGGCAGTACGAGCAATGGATGAATGTTCCATTTCGTCGTCAATCGATGTGAGAGTTCCGGAGGCAAGCATTCCGTCGAGCAACCACAGTGCGCCAACGCCTGACCCGGTGCCAATTTCTACAACAGACTGTGCCTTCAGAATTTGAGCAAGGAAGGCGAGGTAAGCACCCGCACCTGATGTGGTGTCATTAGTTCCGATTTCAACTCCACGCGCACGAGCTGCGACCTTAACCGCATCCTCATGCCTAAAGGTCTCTGCATAGGAGTGCGGATCAATAATCATGAGAGAGACAATATCCAATCCACGAGCAATCGGACGCCAAATCCAGTTCCGCCCTTTGGATTTTCTCCAGAATCTGACTCGCTTCGAGCAGTGCCCGCAATATCGAGGTGAACCCAGCGACGATCTCCGACAAAATGTTCAAGATAGAGAGCAGCTGTGACAGAGCCGGCAGAGTAACTGCGATTATTGGCCGCGTGATTGAGGTCGGCAATCTCGCTCTCGAGAGAATCCTGATAGTCATCAACCAGTGGCATGTGCCAGACCCGGTCACCGGATGACTGACCAACTTCGTAAAGTTGCTTTGCTAATTTCGCATCGCGCGTGTACATCGCGGCATATTGACGTCCAAGACCGAGCGTTGCAGCACCGGTCAACGTCGCAATATCTACTAAATAATCGGGGTCGAGATTGGCATCAGCGTATGCAAGGCCATCTGCCAAGACCAGGCGTCCTTCAGCATCGGTATTGATTATCTCGACGGTAGTTCCACCGTATTGGGTGATCACATCAGATGGGCGTTGCGATGTGCCAGAAAGAGCATTCTCTGCACACATCATCAAAACAGTGACACGAATATTTGGTTGAAGATCTGCAATCGCTGCAATGGCTGCAAGCGCTGCTGCAGAACCGGCCATATCGCTCTTCATCGGAGCCATCGCTTCGTATGGTCGCTTCAGCGAGACGCCACCTGTGTCGTAAGTGATGCCTTTTCCAACAATAACAATATGAGGAAGTGCCACCGCAGAACCGGCACGCGATTTCACAAGCTTCTTGGGAAGATAAGAAATCTCAATAAAGCGCGGACCAGGATTCGGTGACGAGCCTCCAACTGCAACTAGGCCGCCGAATTCGGTTAAATCTTTCCCCGCTAGTACTTTAATCGAGAGGCCCTTTGCGTCAGCAATTTTTCTTGCTTCTTCGGCCAACCACAATGGCGTCTTAATATTTGATGGAGTGTGAATCAAATCGCGTGCAGTCGTAATTGCTTCAGCAAGTATTGCGGCCTCTTCGACTGCGGCGCTCTCTTTCGTCGCTAGCGAAAATGTTGGAATCTCTGCCGGGGTGCCACTCTTAAGGTTCCAAGAGTACGAACCTAAAACGAGCGATATGGCGTGAGCCCGGACTTCTGCACTTGTGTGCGCGAGAAGTGAGGTGAGATTTACCGCCTTGCCGCGAACTTTTCGACCTAAGGCAGCGCCAGCAGTGCGAAGTGCGGGTAGGTCTGCCTCGCCGATACCGACAAGATAGATGCGATCAATATCAGAATCATCATGAAGGACTGGAATCTCGAATAGTTCACCAGCCTTGCCGGTCGGTGAGAAGAATGAAACTTCATCTACCAGCGAAATATCGAAGAAGTTCTCGATTGACTTTAAGAGGGTGCTTTTACCAACGAATGAGATGACGCCATCTTTGTTCTTGCTAAAACCAAGTGCAAGAAGGTCGCCCTCCAGGATTGTGGAGAGCTCGGGATCTACGTAGGAGAGAATTTTGAATAAGCCTTACTTTTTGATGAGAGCTACAGCTGCCTCTAGAGCAGCGCTCAAGTTGTTAGCTTCCTGTGGGTTCAGTTCGACAACAAGTCGTCCGCCACCTTCGAGAGGAATTCGCATCACGAGTGAGCGAGCTTCTTTGGTAACTTCCATAGGACCATCACCAGTGCGGGGTTTCATAGCTGCCATGGGATAAGTATCTCGCACAAATCCCCCTGTACGGAAATCCAATATTTGCAAATCTCCGCCTAAAAAGGGGTGGGTGGATGCAAAATCCCGATTAAAGGCCGAGCTGACTGGTGAGCCTTCGCTTACCAGAGGCGATTACTGATTCGACAGACTTTTCGGGGACCGAAAGTAAGGCGGCGATCTCGACTACCGATTTGGCGCGCAGATAGTGCAAAGTGAGAATTACTCGCTCCTCTTCAGGCAGAGAGGCAATTAACTCTGCAATTGTCGCAGGGGCGCTCATAGGAAGAGAGGTTACTCCAGTTGAGCTACAAATCGTGCGAGAGAAATCTTTACGCCCAGAAGAATGAAGGGCTTGATGAGATAAAAGATAGGTGCAGGCGCTTGAATCTCCTCTGACCAGTGAAAGTAAGAGCTCTTGCTATCAATTGCCTCGATAAGGAAGGTTCCTGTTCCTCTGATGATTTTTCCGTTATGAATAACATCGCATCGTGATGGAGGTTGCCACGAAGTCACTTCCATGAGGTCAAGTACGCCGAACCATTTCAATCGCGGATAAAGGCGATGTAACGGTCCGGTGAATGCCGCAATTGATGTTCCTACGCCTTCTTCTTCCTTGCTTGTTACCCAGACCTTCGTCTGCAACATCCAATTACTCTGCGATTTCCAATCAACAATCGCGCGCCATGTCTCTTCTTGCGATCGTGGAGTTTTCACAGAGAGCGAAAGTGAGTGGGCCATTTATTTTTTTGCACCTTTACTTATGAAATCAAGAGATTCTTCAATATCTTTTGACCAAAGAACTAAATCACGCATTCCTGGCTTCACAAATTTTCCATCTTCGAGTTCAATAACTAGGTCGTGCAATTTTTGGTAGATGCCATATGGATCTAGGATCACTATTGGTTTGTTGTGGAAACCGAGATAGCGGCCTACCCAAATCTCAATCAACTCTTCTAGCGTGCCAAGACCCCCTGGAAGAGCGATAAAGCCATCTGCTAGTTCTTCTATCTTTCCCTTACGAGAGCGCATCGAATCCACAATAATCAATTCATCGCTATCGTGATCTGCGAATTCGATATCCACTAACTTCTGCGGAATGATTCCGATTGTCACCCCGCCCTTGCTTCGAGCGCCGCGAGAAATTGCCCCCATAGAAGAGACGTGTCCTCCGCCAGAGACTAGTTCGGCACCGCGGGCAGCGATGGCTGCACCAAGTTCAAAGGCGAAGTCGATGTTTTTCTGATCAATTAAGGGTGAAGAAGAACAGTAAACGGCGATACGCATGTGGCTGAGGATACGGGTTGGGTTACTCTTACGCCATGTCAAGGAGCGCACACGGTCATGGAATTGCAACAATGTCTGGGACAACGGTTCTCGATGTTTGGTATCCGGAACCTGCACTCGGTCCATTAGTTGGCAAGCCAGATCCTTCGCTAATTGCATTGGCTATCCCTGATTTCGATCGTGGAATTACCCGCGAAGTAGTTTCGATTGAAATTGATTTAGATACAGCACCGGCCGACGCCCGCGATGCTTATCTGCGTTTACATCTCCTATCGCACCGACTAGTGAAGCCACATGGCCAGGTACTTGATGGACTTTTTGGACTTCTCACAAATGTTGTGTGGACATCAGCTGGCCCATGCGCCGTCGAAGGTTTTGAGTTAACTCGCGCCCGCCTCAAGCAAAAGCATGGCTCCATCGCTGTATATGGTGTCTATAAGTTCCCTCGTATGGTCGATTATGTAATTCCATCAGGAGTACGTATTGCAGATGCAGATCGTGTTCGATTAGGTGCTTATCTCGCTCATGGCACCACTGTGATGCATGAAGGATTTGTTAACTTTAATGCCGGCACACTTGGTACTTCAATGGTGGAAGGTCGAATCTCTGCCGGAGTAGTTGTCGGAGATGGCAGTGATATCGGTGGCGGTGCATCCATTATGGGAACGCTCAGTGGCGGTGGCAAAGAGGTTATTTCTATTGGAGAAAAGTGTCTGCTCGGAGCAAACTCAGGGCTGGGAATTTCGCTGGGAGATAACTGCGTCATCGAAGCAGGTACGTACATCACTGCAGCTGCAAAGCTCACTCTTCCTGATGGTGAAGTCGTTAAGGCTGGATCACTATCGGGTGCAAGTAATTTACTCTTCCGTCGAAATTCACTGACAGGTGGATTAGAAGCGGTAATGCGTACCGGTACGTGGGGCGGATTGAACGCGCTACTGCACGCCAACTAACTAGTTAATTTACTGGCGTAAACCAAGGAGAAGGAAGTTTTGCTCGACTTCTAAAGGTGTCGCCGCGAATAATCTTGCTGATACCAGCGCTGGAAGTTCCTTTTATTCGCGTGACTGCTCCTGCCGAATTTCGCGAAATGATTTCCAGTGAAACTACATCAGGAAGAATAAATGCGGCAGCAACGAGTGCTTGCGTAGTGGATGCCTTCCATGATGCAAATCGAGGGTTGAGCGCCACCATCACGCTTGCTGTGTCTGGAACTGATTGCGTATACGAAGTAAAACCACCCCATGCATCGGCAGTTGTTTGAGTTGCCCCTCCGGATGAAGAGAAGAAGTAAGCCTGAATTGGCTTTCCATTTGCAAGTATTGCTAGCCCCGTAGATGTATCCACGATTGTCCGCAGAACTGCTGCTCGCCAGATTGCGCCAAACCTAGGTTCGCTCTCTTTGGCATAGCCCACGAAATTCTGATCTGCGATATGTGAATACAGGTTGCAATCACAGCTTCCCTTGATGCTCCCCATTTTTGAAAGTGCATAACTGCGCGATGCAATCGTCTGGGCTTCAAGCATGGCAGCCGGCCATGAGGATGAAATTTCACTAATTCCCAACAAATACTCATCGCGAAGCGAGAGTGAATTAGTGATTTCTAACGCTCCCTTAACGACTTTGATCTGGACCTGTCCGTAACGAAAAGTTTCCGTCGAATTTGATTTCGTCACTGATAACAGCGGTAGCTCTCCCCCGCTCCATCGCACGGTGAGTACAGAGTGATTTCCGGGGATTCCTTGAATACTTTTCTTATCAATTGAAATTGAGATTGGTGCCTTTTTCTTTGAAGCAAAGGTTGCGATAGGAGCAGTTGTTGTATCTGAAATTGGCAAATCTCCAGGATAGAAGTTAAGCGAACTTCCCTTTGAATTTGTAGTCAAGATTGCGCCTTTGACTTGATGTCCGATATTGACCCGGATTGTGGCGGTATCGACTACTGGTGCAACTTCAACATCTTTGTAGTAATACTTCAGAATTGCTGTTGCTGATTCGCCTGCAACGGCCCGCGCTTTGCCGCCAATCTGGCTCATGCCAACACCATGTCCATATCCGGATCCGGTAAATGAGAATGTCTGCGGAATGTCTTGGGCGAATGAATTCGCTGGAAAACTCAGAGCGAGCAGGGTGGACAGAAGTAAGGTCGCAATCCTGCGAGTATTAAACATCCTCATCAGAAGATGCGCTCTTTCTGACATTCATAAATTTCTGATATTCAGCGATGACCTCTGCAGGATTTCCGCGCGCCATCAACTTTCCCTTGTTGAGCCAAATCACTTCGTTGCAGACATCTTCAATAGTCGCAAGTGCATGGCTAACAAGAATGAGTGCGCGATCTGCTGAGCGAAGTTCTTTTACTCGGTTCAGGGACTTCTCTTTAAACTTAGCATCGCCTGTGCTGAGCGCTTCATCAATAATGAGAATGTCTGGTTCGACCACGGCTGCTACTGAAAAGGCGAGTCGCGCGAACATTCCAGATGAGTAGGTTCGCATAGGAGCATCAATCGCTTCGCCGAGTTCAGAGAACTCTGCAATTGCATCGAAGCTCTGATCAATTTCGGACTCGGTCATACCCGCAGCTAAGCCACCCAGGTATACATTTTCGCGCCCGGTCATAGATGGGTTAAAGCCGACTCCGAGGGCAAGAAGGGTGCTGACACTTCCGTACACATCTACTCGTCCCGTTGTGGGAGGGATAATTCCGGAAATCACGCGCATCAGCGTTGACTTTCCGGCACCGTTTGATCCGATTACTCCCAACACGCTTCCGTAATGAACATCAAGTGAAACATTGTCGAGTGCATTTACCAGGCGAGTGTATTTCTTTCCACGTCCAAGGGATTTGATACGCGCTTTTAGAGTAGGTTTTTTATCGATTGAAGTCTTGTACACCAATCCAAGATCTTTAACAGAGATTGCAATTGATGATTTCTGGTGGTCATGTTTAAAGTCGGACAGCGAAATCACGCTCCCTCGATAGGAAGAAGTAGGTTCCGATGATGAAGATTCCGGAAGCAAAAGCTAGCGCGTGCAGCATTGAAAATAGTGTGGGGGCTTCTGCATAAACCATCACCTGAGACCAGGCATCAAGAAGATAAAAGAGTGGGTTTGCGATTTCAAATTTCTTGATGCTCTCTGATACAGAACTTGCTTCGTAGAGGACTGGTGAGAGATAAAGCAAGCTCCGGGTCATGTATGGCAACATGCTTGAGATGTCGCGGAAGTACACGTTGATGCAAGAGAAAAGAATTGCCAGCCCTGTAGCCAGAAGTAACGCGATTGCCAGCACAGGTATGGCCCACAACATCTGCCAAGAAAATGGCAGTCCCAGGATTATGTGGATGACAAATGCCACAATGAGAGTAGGGACGAACTTTAGAAATGAGATCACGACGGCAGACAATGGCAACATGATGCGAGGAAAAGAGGTATTCAAAATCAGTCTCTGACCCGAGGTAATAGCTTTGACGCCACCGGTCAAGCTATTGGCTACTAAATAAAATAGAAAGAGTGATGCTGTGAGGTGCGCAAAACGAGTTGCATCGCTGCTTCCGCCGATGACAAAAATCAGAAGAAAGTAGACGCCGGAAAGCAGTAGTGGATTAAGAACCAACCAGAGCTGACCAAAGACAGATCCGTAGTTCTGGCCTCGTAATTCCGAGCGGGCAAATTCAGAGATAAAGGCGCGGCGCTTAATGAGGGAACGCATATATCTACCCATAGGCGGAAGACCTGCCTTAAAGGGAAGATGGGTAACTAACGGCTCGCTCACATGAGCAAGATTACCTCAGCGAGAGTGAACTTATTCGTCCGCCGGGACGAGATTCCTACCAGATGTTATAAATCCCGCTCCCCATGCAAAGTGCATAGTAGGAATTACAGCTAAAAGATATAAGTACTGCATCAATGAGCGTGCAATAGAGATAGATGCGGCAAGAACAAAGATTAGATAAATGCACGCTGGGGCATAGAAGAGTGGGTGAAGAAAGCCGAGAAAGAGCGAGGATAGAAAACCCAGCAAAGCAACAGGTGGTGCCAAATAACGATAGTTGATTGTTCCTTCATGTCGGCGCGAAACAACTCTGCGCCAACGCCCGTATTCAAAGTACTGCTTTGCTAGCGCCTTGACCGTAGAGCGAGGTCGGTACGTAACGTGAAGTCTTGGGTCAAAATAAATCTTTCCGCCATTTTTTCGCAAGCGATAATTGAGCTCCCAATCTTGTGCACGAGTAAAGCGCTCATCAAAACCGTCAATCGCAATCAAAGCGCTACGCCGGAAAACTCCTAGATACACAGTATCAACCTCACCTGGTGAGCCGCCGGTGTGGAAACGAGAAGCGCCAACTCCTAGTGGGCTGCGCATTGCGCCGGCTACTGACTTTTCGAATTCTGTAATTCCCTCTGCGGCCATCACTCCACCGACATTTACTGCTCCAGTCGATGCCAATGTTGCAACCGCATTTGAGATGTAATCCAAAGGCAATTGTGCGTGACCATCTACCCGCACAATTATTTCACCGCGCGAAATACGCAGCGCTGCATTGAGTCCGGCAGCAGTTTTCCCTGACGGATTATCAATTACAACAATCGTTGAATTCTTTCGCGCAAGTTGTTCTGCAATCTCGCGGGTTCGATCACGAGATGGGGCAACAGCAAGGACGACTTCTAATTTACCTTGATAATCCTGTGAAAAAATTGAGGAAACTGCCGCTTCAAGATAATTCTCTTCATTGAGAATTGGCAGAATGACACTAACAAATGGCAGTGGTGAGCCATCTAACTCGGCGCTGGGAACGCTTTTCTGTGTCGTCATAACCCCGTAACGCTACCGTGCAAGTAGGCTAGGGATGTGAAATCCTCCCGTGCGATTCGCATTATTACCTCACTCTCCTTAGGTGTGGTGCTCACCTCTGCCATAACCTGGATTGGGCTTGGCCAAATCAGCGGGCAAATTTCTCGAATCGGCGCGTTCAATGGATTAGAGAACCGTCCTGAAAAGGTTAACTCGGCGCTGAACTATCTCGTTGTGGGCTCAGATAATCGTGAAGGCCTTACGAAAGAACAGATTCGCAAGCTTCGCGTTGGCGGAACTGATGTCGCAGCTGGTGGCCGTTCGGACACAATGCTGATTGTTCACATAAGTAAGAATCGCGATGCGGCTTATATTGTCTCGCTACCCCGTGACACTCTTGTCACTATTCCGGCTCACATCTCTACCGATGGCCAGAGCCAAATACCGCCTCGTCCGGGCAAACTCAATGCTGCTTATTCATTCGGTGGTGCTCCCCTGCTTATTGAAACCATTGAAGGAATGACAAATTTAAAAATTGATCACTACGTCGAAGTTAGTTTTGCTGGCTTTGTGGGAGTAGTGGATGCACTTGGTGGAATTGAAGTCTGCTCTAAGGTAGATATTGATGACCCAAAGAGCCACCTTGTAATGAGTGCCGGTCGACATGTTTTAGATGGCTTAGATGCACTTAAGTATGTTCGTACCCGTGACTTCGATGGACGTGGGGATATCGGACGCATGGAACGTCAGCAACAATTTGTAAGTGCAGTTATCCGTAAAGCTACATCTTCTGGAACACTGCTCAATCCAATCAAGCTCGCTAATTTCTATCAGGCATCGATCGCTTCGGTAAAGTTGGATGAAGGTCTTAATAAGAATGACCTTCTCACCTTAGGTAAGCAATTACGAAATCTATCTTCCGGAAATGTGCGTACCTTGACAGTTCCACTCTCTAATCCGAACGGTCGCCATCCGACTGTTGGCTCAGTGGTAATTTGGGATGAGACTTTGGCGCCTGAATTATGGAATCGCATAAAAAATGATGTTGCCCTTGTTGATGAAGTAATTCCGAAAAAGTCATCTGCATCACCTAATTCATCAGCTGATGCTTCTCCAAAGGCCACTCCCACGCCTACAACAGTGGATAAATTCAAGACACAGACCGCTGCCGAAAATCCTTGCGCAACCAAATAAATAACTCCCTGCAATAGACTCCGACCCATGACGCTAAAGCTCTCTGTAATCGGTTGTGGCTATCTCGGTGCCACTCACGCCGCATGTATGTCTTCACTTGGCTTCGAAGTAGTCGGTATCGACACAGATATCGATAAGGTCGCAATGCTCTCAAAGGGCGAGCTTCCGTTCTACGAACCAGGTTTAGACACTCTGCTTGCCGATGAGATGAAGAGCGGACGTTTGAGTTTCACCACAGACTTTTCAGCAGTAGCCGACGCCGATGTGCACTTCATCTGTGTTGGAACGCCACAGAGTAAAGATGGTCTTGCTGCCGATCTGACTTATGTAAAGTCCTCTGTTGCAGCTATTGCGCCATACCTTAAAGAAGGTTCACTCGTAGTTGGCAAATCAACAGTTCCTGTTGGTACAGCGCAAGGCCTACGTGCAATGTTGGCCGAGTCAGCACCACACGCAGATCTTGCTTGGAATCCAGAATTCTTGCGCGAAGGTTTTGCCGTCGAAGATACCTTGACTCCCAATCGTTTAGTTGTCGGAGTTGCCAATGACCGAGCAGAAGAGATTCTCAAGGAAGTTTATGCACCTGTTCTTGCACTTGGTACACCTTGGATTCGTGCAGACCTACCTACCTCAGAACTCGTAAAGGTCGCAGCTAATTCATTTCTTGCCACAAAGATTTCCTTTATCAATGCGATGGCTGAAGTCTGCGAAGCCGCTGGCGGAGATGTCACAGTGCTTGCAAAGGCAATCGGATATGACCCACGAATCGGAAATCGTTTCTTGCAGGCAGGTATCGGTTTCGGTGGAGGATGTCTTCCAAAAGATATTCGTGCATTCATGGCACGCGCGCAAGAACTTGGTGCACACCAGGCGCTTGAGTTCCTTCGCGAGATAGATAACATCAATCTTCGTGCGCGCCAACGTGTTATAGATGTCGTACGCGCAGATCTTTCAGAGGATTTAACTCAATACAAGATTGCAGTCCTTGGAGCTACCTTCAAACCAGATAGCGATGACGTTCGCGACTCCCCGGCACTTGATATAGCTGCGCAATTACAGGCTGCCGGTGCACAAGTTGTCGTACATGACCCAAAGGGAATCGAACCTGCTCGTAAGCGCTTCCCTAATCTTGAATATGCTGAAAAAGTTGTGGACGCAGTCAAGGGAGCCGATGCCATTTTGCACCTGACAGAATGGAAGGAGTACCGCGAGCTCGATCCATCAGTTATTGGTCAGCTCGTGAAGTCCAAATTCCTCATCGACGGTCGCAACATGCTAGATCGCAATCTCTGGCGTAACGCCGGATGGCGCGTCCATGCACTCGGCCGGACTGACTAGCAAGACTCAGGTAGTTCGTTCTGGTAACGATGCAGACTGTCACCAATCAACCTTTGATTTGCCTAATTCATTCCAGCCAGCTGCGCTACTCCAGATAATGCCTCCGATGAGAACTACGGCGGCGAGAAATTGAAGAAATCCGTTTCCGGTGCAATTTTCGCTGGAGCGAAAGCATTCTTCTTGGTCAATAAATGCAGTTGAAATGTTCCAAATCACTATTGCTGTTGTGGTTGCAGATAGTTGAATAAAGAGAAAGCGAACGAATGCACGTACTGCATGTGTTGTTCTGTTCTGTGCTCGAATTAGTTCACGTATCTGTTCACTATTTATCCCGCCTTGGCTTGAGCTTGGTTTTTTAACTGTGAGAACAGGCGTGCGTGCTGATTCTTCAAACTGTGACTGGGACTTTAGCTCTTTAACCCGCTGTGAAAGTTTAGGGTCGCTGATTTTCCCAGTTAATGAGCTATAGCGCAGGGGTTCCAGATCCTTGCCACAGGTCGTGCAATGTTGCTCTTTAATCTTTGGCTCTTGGCAGAGGCAAAAAGCTGCATCAGGGGCCGAATGGACAAAGATCGAACCACGACATACTGGGCATTCAAGTACAGTCATTTGAGCGGACGTGTAACAGCGATTGCAATATTTCATGCTCATGCAAGTATTTTTCCCTAAATCCACGCCTTCAGATTCAGGTGACTAGTCACATTTACCCGCAGAGACCAAAATGTCTCAGGGTGCGATGGCAATGCGCCCAATACGCGGATAAATTAGCACCATGAGAAAAACACTTGCTGGAGCTCTTGTCCTCGCGCTGTCCTTTGCTATTCCAACTTCTGCTCAGGCAGTGGTTAAGGAAGGCGCAAATTGCAAAACAATCAACAAGTTGAGCAAAACGAAGACCAACACATTTGTTTGCCTAAGGAGCGCTGGAAAGCTCATCTTGGTTCCAAAATATAAGAAGTGTGCAGATGCAGTTGCCGCAGGTCGCGCGCCGATAGTGATTGATGAAAATCCTGTTTTGTATCTTGCTAATCAATCACTTGATCGCGACAAAGATGGAACTGCCTGCGATAGCTAGGAAATGAAACGCTATCTTCCATTCGCCCTTGTCTTGATTCTTACTGCAACACCAATTTCTGCGTCTGCATGGAATCTTATTCCGCAACCAAAAGACAAGCAGTTCATAGCAGAGACTTTCTCGAATCTGAAGGGTGCAACTTCTGATAAGCGCCCTACTGGTTCGCACTACCAGATGTCGATGGTCTGTACCAATGGATTCTTTGAAATTGATTTCTTCAAGTTAACAACCAGTGGCGAGCTTGCGATTTTAGGGAATATCACAAGTATCTTGATTCGCACTCAAAATAAGGGCAGACAAAATTTCAAAACTGTAGACCTGGATCGTGACGCTCTAAGGGTTACAGATTCAAAAAAATTATACAAATGGATTTTAGATCAAAAACGGATTGGCGTTTTCTTCACGATGGAGAACAGGGAAGAGTACAAAGCTTACTTTGATGTAACCGGAGCCACCGGTCTTGCTAAGAAATTTGCAGGCGCAGGCTGTAAGGTTTAAAAACCAGTCTTCTGGCTTCGTCGTGCAGTCAAAGATGCACCTTTTTCTTTAGCTTCTTTTCGGATTGCTGCGAGTTGATCTTCCACTTTCTGTGCCACCGCGCTATCTGCTGACCCAATGATGCGCGCCGCCAAGATACCCGCGTTCTTTGCATTATCTATTCCCACTGTTGCGACTGGAATTCCAGCGGGCATTTGAACAATAGCGAGCAATGAATCCATACCGTCAAGATTCTTCAGCGAAACCGGAACTCCAATAACGGGCAAAGTTGTCAGCGATGCCACCATTCCTGGAAGGTGCGCTGCTCCCCCAGCTCCAGCCACAATAACTTTGTAGCCCTTCGACGCGGCGGTCTTCGCAAATTCAAACATCTCTTCCGGCATGCGATGGGCAGAGAGAACTTCAGCGGTATAGGAAATTCCAAAAGCATCGAGCGCCTTTGCCGCCTCTTCCATAATTGGCCAATCGGAGTCAGATCCCATGATGATTGCTACATCGTTACTCATCAATTACTCCACTCATATAGTCACGGGCATGCTGCACTTCTTGGATTAATTCTACGAGGTCTTCGCCACAAGCGGTAATGTGACCAATTTTTCGACCGACTCGTACTTCTTTTTTATATTGGTGGAAGTGCAGCGAAGGATTTCGAGCCATCAGATGTAAATATGGGCGATACATATCGCTCTTTTCTGCGCCTAACACATTGCCCATGACCGCATAAGGGGCAGACATCTGAGGACTTCCCAGCGGCAAGTCGAGGATTGCTCGAAGATGTTGCTCGAACTGACTTGTTACCGAACCTTCGATAGACCAATGTCCAGAGTTGTGGGGCCGCATCGCTAATTCGTTGATATAGAGCAAGTCGCCTTTCACAAACATCTCGACTGCCATCACACCTACAACTCCAACGAGTTGAGCGATTTCAAGAGCGATTTTCTGGGCACTCTCTGCAACTGAAGGCGAGATGCACTGTGCTGGAGTGATTGTGTATGTGCAAATACCATCTTCTTGAACCGTCTCAACTGGAGCCCACGATGTTGCCTGCCCGTGTGGCGAACGAGCAACCATGACAGCAATTTCGGAATCGAAATCGATGAGTTCCTCAACTAACAATGGTGAAGTGTGCGCGAGAATCTCAGAGAGATCCGCTTGCGAATTAACCTTCCACACGCCGCGCCCGTCGTAACCACCACTAATGGCCTTTGCGATGGCGGGGAACTCATTCACGGCAGAAGCATCGGTGATTACCTGAGATGCGGGAGCGAGGAAATCAATAAGTTTTGCCCGCATCGCCGCTTTATCCTGAGAGTAAATGAATGCCGATGACGGCGGATAAACCTTTATTCCGTTGCTCTCGAGACCTTTAATGACACTTAATGGAATGAGCTCATGTTCAAAAGTCACCACATCGCACGATTGAGCAAATTCCAATACCTGGGTGAGGTTCTTGTAATCACCGACGACATGGCTGGCGATTTGAGCAGCGCTATCGTGTGAATCCTGAGCAAAGATTCGTAAATCAATTCCAAGCGCTATTGCCGGAGCAATCATCATGCGAGCTAATTGTCCTGCTCCGATTACTCC
>Ga0164293_10002825_pt1 | contig 14758 bp, 20 predicted proteins | sample GEODES118metaG_FD_111487 | JGI IMG/M metagenome (GOLD analysis project Ga0164293, IMG submission 111487) | Eutrophic lake water microbial communities from Lake Mendota, Wisconsin, USA - GEODES118 metaG | ecosystem: Environmental > Aquatic > Freshwater > Lake | place: USA: Lake Mendota...
GAAACCGACGGTGCTTGAAGTAGGTCAATCACCAATGCTCGTCGCAGACATTAACGTTTCAACTTATTACACACAAACAACATAAGGAGTAAAAATGCCAACAACAGTAATAACTGGGCGCGACGTCACTTTTACGATTGGTGGCAATAACTACGACGCCCAAGCAACGAGCGCGGTGCTATCTAATAGCCCAACAATCGAGACTTACCAAACTTTAGACGGAAAAGTTTATCGTCACATTGACGACCAATTTACGTTCGACGTCGAAATGCTTGCAGACTGGGGCGCAACTGGTTCACTTTGTGAGGGTCTATGGAGTGCAACAGAATCAGCACCAAACACAGGAATCACGACAGTGTTGACCGCAGCAAGCGGCGCAACATTTACGTTCCAGATTCTGCCAGCGTTCCCAAGTGCAGGCGGTACTGCACCAGACGCGCAGACAGTGTCACTATCGTTCACCGTTATCGGCACACCAGCCGAAGCGTTCTAATCCAAACAATCGGGAGACAAAATGAAACTACCAATTACAATTGAATACAACGACGGGTCGCAGGCTACTTTTACAGCTGCGCCACCTGAGTGGGTAAAATGGGAAAAGCAAACGGGCAACACAATTGCCCAGGCGCAGGAAAAAATCGGAATTTCCGATTTGGTGTTTCTTGCGTATCACGCCATGAAACGTGAAGCCGCTGGTAAACCAGTCAAGCCAATCGACGCATGGACGGAGACAATTGCTGAAGTGATTGTCGGTGAAGCAAACCCAAAAGTTACCCAGTCGGAAGCCTAAACAGAATCGTTTGGGAAATAGCCCTAGCAACAGGGCTATCACCTAACGAGTTTGAATCAGCCGAGGACATTCTTACAATAATCGAGATTTTGGAAAGGCGCGCAAATGGCTAAGGAAGCAATTTCCTACGACAAAGCGGAATTGCGCGCCATTCTAAGATCATTCAAAGCAATGGACGACGAAGCAACTGACCAGGCAAAAAAGGTTACATCACAATTGGCTGATTATGTTCGCGGCAAAATTATTGACGCCGCTGGTCGAACAAATAACCGATTAGACGACCGCGTTGCAGCGGGTGCAAAAGTTTCAAAGTCATCAAAAATTGGCGAAATCAGTTTTGGTTTTGCTGCACAAAAGTTAAGTGGTGGCGGCACGACGCAACAACTTTGGGGTGGTGCTGAATTCGGTTCTAATACTAAGAAACAATTTCCAGTTTGGTCTGGTCGTGAAGGTCGCGGTTCACGCGGCTGGTTTATTTATCCAACTTTGAGAAGTGCGCAACCTGAAATTGTTAAACAATGGGAGCAAGCATTTTCGACGATAGTTAGGAAGTACACCTGATGGCTGGTAGTCGCACCCTTAAACTTTCGATTCTTGGAGATGTTGACGGACTTAACAAATCGCTGAAAACAGCCACAGGCGACGTTGACACTTTTGGCGACAAGGTTGGCAAGGCAGGCGCAGCAATTGGCAAGGCGTTTGCCGCAGCTGCTGCTGCTGCTGGTGCTGCCGCAATTGCAATTGGTATTGAAGGCGTCAAGGCTGCAATTGCTGACGAAAAGGCACAAACACAATTAGCACTTGCATTAGAAAATGCAACGGGTGCAACTGAAGCACAAATCGCAGCAACTGAACAATCAATTCTTCAAATGTCATTGGCGACTGGTGTTGCAGATGATGAACTGCGCCCGGCACTTGGTCGCTTGGTTAGATCCACTGGTGACATTACAAAGGCGCAGGATTTATTGGCAATCGCCTTAGACGTTAGTGCGGCGACGTCTAAGCCAGTCGAGGCAATTGCCAATTCGCTTTCAAAAGCATACGACGGGAACACGGCAGCACTTGGCAAACTAGGCGTTGGTTTATCTACCGCCGAATTGAAAACAATGTCATTCGAGCAGGTTCAAGGTCGTTTAACTGAATTGTTTGGTGGCGCAGCCGCTGCAAACGCTGACACTTACGCAGGAAAAATTGCACGCGTTCAAGTGGCATTTAATGAAGCAAAAGAAACCGTGGGCACTGCATTGTTGCCAATTCTTGACGATCTTTTGCAGTTTATTAACAAAAGTGCGTTGCCAGCAATTAACGCCTTGTCAGGAGCGTTCAGCCTGACCGAAGGTGACGGGTTTGGCAAGGTAATCACTGACGTTGCAAACACAATCAAGAAAACGGTTGAACCAATTTTTGAAGGCGCAAAATCCGTATTTGATAGCGTAAAAAATGCGATCATGAATAGCAAGGACGAATTTTCTGCATTCTGGGACGTGGTCAAATTCATTGCACCGCTTATTGGTAAAGTGATCGGTCAACAACTGCGGGCAATTGGTGACATTGCTGAAATTGTTATAACGGTTATTGCTAAGGTTTTGGGTGCAATTAAACCAGTTTTGAACACTGCCATTGACGGAATAAATAAAATCATTACTGGTTTGAATTTAGTAAAGCCTGGGGCGGACATTCCTTACATTCCGAAAATTGGTGCGGCTTCGACTGCAACGGGTGCACTTGGTAACTTTTCAATGTCAACTGGTGGCGTCATGACAACCACGGGCGTGACCACTGGTGGTGGCGGTGGTGGTGGTGCTGGAACTACTGGTGTGACTGGCGGTGGTGGTGGCGGTGGTGGTGGCGGTGGTGGATCAACTAGCGCGGTTGCAGTAGTTGCAAGAAAAGCAGCTGAAGCGGTTACAAACATTGCGGGCGCATTTGATAACTTCACCAGCGGCACGACAAGCCTTGCAGGCATTGAAGCGGCTTCAACACGCGGTTTTCCATTCGGCACGTCAGGGGTTAACACGAACACACTTGCGGGCATTTTGGCGGCTTCAGCGCAACCAAGCGTCGTAGTCAATTTCAACGGTGTAACAACTGACCCTGAAGGCACTGCGCGCGTTTTGGTGGACACACTCAACAATTCATTCTATCGCGGCACGGGCGGCGCAAATAGCCTTCAATTCACATGACGCAATGGAATCCCGTTTGGCTGGTTGAAATCGACGGTGTCGCATACACCGACGCGGTTTTGGCTAACCTGGTCATTCGCAGCGGTCGCACAAACATTTATGAGCAGGCGCAGGCGGGTTACGTCAATCTCCAATTGTTAGACATAAATCAAACGGCAATTCCCGTTTCAATTAATTCAACAATCGGCGTTTCAATCAAAGACACGTCAGGGGCATTTGTTGCCATTTTTGGTGGCAACGTTGTTGACATTGGTTTGGAAGTCCGCGACGTGGGTTCAAGCAATTTCACGCAGACTTATAACATCACGGCATTGGGCGCATTGGCGCGTTTGCCAAAAGTCATTTACACCGACGCACTTGCCCGCGATTTTGACGGCGATCAGATTTTTCAAGTTTTGCAATCAGTTTTGTTTGGTTCATGGGCTTCAGTGCCAGGGGCGTTGACTTGGGCAACCTATAACCCGACAACAACCTGGACAAATGCCCAAAACACAGGTTTGGGCGAAATCGATCGTCCAGGCAATTATGACCTTGCAGCGCGTAGCAGTGGACAAGATCCAATTGACGTTTATTCGCTTGTCTCAGCATTGGCAACGTCAGGGCTGGGCTATTTGTACGAGGACGCACAAGGACGAATTAACTATGCCGATTCAACCCACCGCACCAATTACCTTTCAGCAAATGGTTATGTCGATCTTGACGCAAATCATGCCCGCGCTGCTGGACTTAGAATTCAAACCCGTGTAGGCGACGTTCGGAATGCAATAACAATCAAGTACGGCGCAAATAGCCAAAACGACGTTTCAGACAGTGACCCAGCGTCAATTGCTATTTATGGAAATCTTGCACAAATTATCACAACGACATTGCACGACGCAGCTGACGCCAACGCACAGGCTGCGTTCTATTTGTCATTACGTGCAAATCCGCAGCCAATTTTTAGTCAAATTTCATTTGACCTGACAAACCCTGAAATTGACAATGCTGACCGTGACGCATTGATCAACATTTTCATGGGTGAAGCCATTTCGTTGAACAACCTGCCGTTGAACATGTCGTCGGGTACTTTCCAGGGCTTTGTCGAAGGCTGGTCGTTCCAGGCGTCTTACAATCAACTTTCGGTCACTTTGTTGCTTAGCCCGCTTGCCTACTCATTGCAGGCAATGCGTTGGAATGACGTGCCGATCACCGAAACATGGACAAGCGTGTCGCCGACACTTGACTGGGAAAATGCAACAATTGTTGCTTGATAAGGAGAAAACATGACAAACCCAACGAGCAATTTCGGGTGGCAAATGCCCACTTCGACGGACTTGGTCACAGACCTTCCAGCCGATTTTGAAGTTTTTGGTCAGGCGGTTGACACATCATTGGCAGACCTTAAAGGCGGGACAACGGGTCAGGTATTGGCTAAGGCTTCAAACACTAACATGGATTTTACCTGGGTTGCGCAAGACGATTCAAACGCAATTCAAAACGCTATTGTTGACGCAAAAGGTGATCTCATTGCGGCAACCGCAGCTGATACACCAGCACGTTTAGCGGTTGGCACAAATGGACAATTGCTTAGTGCTGATTCAACCGCAGCAACTGGTCTTGCCTGGACAACGATAGCAACGGGCGGAATGACAGTTTTAGCAACTGGCACTTTTTCAGGGGCAACAACAACGATTTCATCAATAAATCAGACTTACAACGATTTAAGGTTAGTTGTCCGCAATCTTAATCCGCAAACAACAGGGCAAAATTTCAGAGTTCAGTTCAATGGAGTTACAAGCGGCTATGTCATGAATTCGACTGGTACGGTTTCAAATGGCGGTATTAGTGCCACATTTGTAAGCGGTGTAGGTTGTGATTCTGGTGCAGGTAATGCAGTAATTGTTGTAGATGCTTTAGATTATGCTTTCACAGGATCATGGAAACAAGGGCGCATTGTAGGTTTTATGCCATTCAATGCAGGAAATACAAACATGCAGAATTGGGCATGGGGTTTCAGTTCAACATCTGCAATTTCATCTATTTCAATGTCAATGACATCTGGCAACATCAATGGCGGAACATACATACTTTACGGGGTGAAATAATGACAAAACCTACAATTACAATTCATAATTGCGAAACTGGCGAAATTATCAATCGTGAAATGAATGATGATGAATTGGCTCAGTATGAAGCGGATCAATTAGCAACAGTGGAAAAAGCAAAAGCCGAAGCAACAAAGGCGGCTGAAAAGGCTGCATTGCTTGCAAAATTGGGGATTACCGACGACGAAGCGAAATTGCTACTTTCATGACTTATCCGCAAGGCACAAACGCACGGTTGATCGAAGTCGCTGCAGCTGAAATTGGCACGGTCGAAGAAGGCGATAACCTGACCAAATACGGCAAATTTACAAAGGCAGACGGTTTGCCCTGGTGCGGTTCATTCGTCAATTGGTGCGCTGCGCAAGCCGGTGTCAAAATTCATTCGGTTGTTGGGACTGCGGTTGGCGCACATAAGTTCAAAGAAATTCAACGTTGGTCAAACATGCCGCAATTGGGTTATTTGGCATTTATGGACTTTCCGCATGACGGCGTTGATCGCATTTCACACATTGGAATTGTTGTCGGACTTATCGATTCAAAGACTTGCATGACAATTGAAGGCAACACCAGCGGAACGGGCGACCAGCGCAACGGCGGCATGGTCATGGTGAAAGTTCGTTCGTATGGTGCAGGTAAAGAGATCGTCGGTTTTGGAATTCCAAAGTTCATTCCCTACACAGGAGAATTTCCAACAATTACCGTTCCAACTTCGGGAGACAAACCAAAGAAGGAGACAAAAAAATGGAACAAACCAAAGCCTTAGCAGCCTCTTGGGGGCGCTCATTTATGGCTGCAGCACTTGCCCTATACATGGCGGGTGTGACAGATCCTAAGACCCTAGCAATGGCAGGGGTTGCAGCGGTTGCACCAGTGATTTTGCGCTGGTTAAACCCAAACGATAAAGCGTACGGTTCAAAGGGGAAGTGAGCCGACGATTCGCGGCGGCTGGCTTGGTTTGGGCACTTGCATTAAGCCAGTCCGCTTGCGGGTATCAGGGCTGGATTCGCTATGAATGCCAAGAATTTGAAAACTGGTCGAAGCCAGAATGCCAGCCGCCGCAATGCGTCCCGACTGGAACATGCACTGACGACATACTTGGAATTGAATCGCAACAAACCCGCACGCCGTAAAACACCCGAAGAAATCCACGCGCAGCTGATTTTGATTATTGGCACGACGCTTGCAATGGTGTTTTTGATTGTGACCATTGGGATTACTTATGCGCTTATCTTTGTCACCCAGCCAATTGGGGCGCAAGCACCCAACGACGCAGCATTTATTGATTTACTGAAAACCCTGGCAATTTTCTTGACTGGTTCATTGGGCGGGGTACTTGCTGGCAATGGACTGAAATCCAAGCCAAAGCCGTCAGACACGCCGACAAACACGCAAGGTTCTTGACCGCGCGCCATTCATGCGTCACCCTGATGTCAGGTGGTAATCCTACCGCCAAGAATCGGGAGAATTCAAAATGGTTGTTGACTTATTAGACCCGCAGACATTGGGTCGTTTGGTGCTGGTGATCATTCTTATGGTCATTTCAGCTGCTGCGGGATACGCAAAAGGCTTCAAAGAAGGCAAGCGTGAAGGCATTGCACGCCGTAAGGCAATGGTTCGCCACATAGCCAATAAGGCGGTCAAATAATGGGATTTTTGGATAACTACGAGGCTTCACGCGAAAGACTTGAACGCTGGTTGGAAAACTTTCCGCTTGGACGCATTGAAACCAGAATTGTGGAATTTAGTGCTGAAAAGGGTTATGTCTTAATTGAAGCAAAAGCGTTTCGAAATCATGACGACACATTGCCCGCAGGCATTGATTATGCACACGGCTACGTTGGGGCATACCAGCAAAACATGAAACGCTGGTTTGTCGAGGACACAGTCACTTCAGCAATTATGCGCGTTCAGCAATTGGTCATGGGCGGTGCGGAACGAAGCACCAAAGAGATCATGGAACAGGTCGAACGCACACCCGCCAAAGTCGCAAACGCTGAGAAGGATTATGACTATTGGACGACAAAGTTTGGTGACGTGCCAAGTTACAAAACTGCAGCTGAAGCCGAGCAGTCTGGCATTCCTTCACTTGGGTCATCAATGGACGAAATTGCCAAGCAACTGGGCGGCGAATTAGTACAAGAAGCACCGCAGTGCAGTCATGGGCACATGATTTGGAAACAATCACATGAAGGCGCACCAAAGTCATGGGGCGGATACTTTTGCACCGAGCGCACAAAGGCAACGCAATGCACGCCGCGCTGGTATGTCTTGCGGTCAACTGGAAAATGGGAGCCACAAGTATGAGCGATTTTATCGAGATCATTTATCCGCAAACCATGACCGCCAAACTTATGGAAAACGGTGAAGTTATTGCCGAATACAAAGTTGAGCAATGCGACAAATGTTCAATGCTGACCAAATTTGACGCCTTTGGTTACCAAAAAGGGTATGACCGCAATGAAAAGATAATCTGGTTTTGTGCGGGTTGCAGATGAAAATGCAATTAACCAGGCAAGAAGAATTTACATGCCATGAAGCCGCGTTGCATTTAGCCAGTAAAAACAAAGATTACTGGCAAACCCGTGAAGGCGGTTATTCAATGGACAAATCACTGCACGATCTCATTGCCCAAGACGCACAAAGCATTGGCAGCGAATGGGTTGTTGCAAAATACTTAGGAATTGAATTTGACCCGTTTGAACAAAAGGGAAAAGTCAAAGCCGACGTGGGCAGTCATTTTGAAGTTCGCTGGACTAAGTACGTTGCCGGGCATTTAGTCGTTCATGAATACGACCGACCTAATGACGTGGCAATTCTCGTGACTGGGGAATCTCCAAACTATTTCATTGCAGGCTGGATTCCCATTGCAATGGCAAAACGTCCCAAATACCGTCACACCAAGCAACCTAACTGGTGGGTCACACAAATAAACCTTCAGCCGATTGAGAATTTACGGAGAAGCAATTATGGACACAGTGCAGTTTGAATGCAGAAAATGCAAGAAGATCACAAAGCAGCTGATTCACAGGATTACGGACAACCTTCCCGAAGGTGTGGAAGTGATTCAATGCACCAAGTGCGAAGTCATGGGGGTTGCACAAATAGGGAGTTCCAATGCCAATCTATGAGTTTGAATGCACGGTGTGCAAAATCCGTGTTGAGGTGAATAAGTCAATCCACGACGAAAACCAGCCAATCTGCTGCGGTACAAACATGAGCCGACGCTACTCAACTTTTGGCATTTCATTTAAGGGCGACGGTTGGGGTCATCAATGATTGTTGTGCTTATGGGCGCACCAGGGGCAGGGAAATCAACCTGGGTTCGAAAAAACAAATCAGGGTTTGAATACATTTTCAACACTGAAGCCGTACGGGTCAACCGAGAATTAGACATTGCCGCATTTATGGGCTTGCAACGCATGAAGGCAGTCAAAGCCGCTGAAGCGGGCAAATTCATCATTGCTGACGGTACACACACCATTCAAATGCATAGGCGGTTTTGGTTAAATTTAGCTGATCGTCTAGGCATTGAAACAAAATTGGTCGTGTTTGATACACCATTGCAAACATGCCTGGAAGTTCAAAATAATAGGGAATTTCCAGCACCGCGCAAGGTTGTTGTCGATCATCACCGCCGCATGCAAATGGCGAAATTACACATCAAGCGTGAAGGGTGGGGTTCAATTGAAATTATTACACGTTGAAAGTTATCCACAAGCGTTATCCACAGGGGTGCAAAAGGTGTGGGACACGCCCAACGCCATGCGTAAAGTTATTCAATCATTGACAGACGCGCTACGATTCTTTCGCGAGAAGCGAACCGCGTCGGCGGTTAGTTCGCTGAAGCGCAAGAAGCGTTTGTGGGCGAGTATTGCCATTTTGGCGGTTACTTCGACAACAGGGATAACCAAAGCCAGTGCAGCTAACTATTCAATAGATCATTTAAAACTATACGCACATTCAAGGATTTTGGACTATAAAGAATTTCAATGCTTCAATCGCATAATCACAAAAGAATCACGGTGGTCATACACTGCCAAGAACGGTAGTCATTTCGGATTGGGTCAAATGAGATCCAAGCACTACCGTGACCTTGATCCATTTAGACAAATAGACGCAACAATCAAATACATAACAAACCGTTATCAAACACCATGTAAAGCGTGGGCATTCCACCTGGAAAGGGATTACTACTAATGGCAAGCGCACTCAAAGACAATGGTTCAACCCATTCATGGCGCAAGTTGCGTTTGAAGATCCTTCACCGCGACGGCTATTCATGCCAGATGTGTGGCGCTGAAGGCAACCATGTCGATCACATAATCCCAAGACATGCATTTGGTGACGGCAATGCCGACAATGAGGACAATCTGCAAACATTGTGCAAAAACTGCAATTTAAAAAAAGGGGGGCGGTTTTTTAGTACGCACTCAACACCCCTGACCCTTCCAGGATTTGTTTCCCCCAAAACCGACCCAAAAGGCTCAAATAAGCCCCTGAACGCGTCTATAAGCCACGAACATGACTAAGACGACATCAAATGACCTTGAAACGGCTGCCGTCACGGCAGGCGACAAGCCCGTTTTAACGGGTGTTTCCACGCCAAGAATTCACACGCCGCTGAACGACTTACCTTCACGCGGTGGCGAATTGATCGACTTAGCCAGCAGCCTAAAAATCGATCTTATGGACTGGCAAAAATTTGCGCTCATAAATACCCACAAAATTAAGCCTGACGGGCGGTGGGCTTCACCGATCAATTGCATTGTGGTCGCCCGCCAAAACGGCAAGTCGTTTTTACAGCAAATCAGGATTTTGGGCGGTTTGTTTCTTTGGGACGAGCAATTGCAGATCGGGTCGGCTCACCGCTTGTCCACGTCACTGGAACAATTCAGGGCAATGGTTCAAATTATTGACGGAAACGACGACCTGAGAAAACAGGTCAAGAAAATCCGCTGGCAACATGGCGGCGAGGAAATCGAAACCATTTCGGGCAATCGATTCATTGTGCGTGCAGGCGGTTCAGCTGCCCGCGGCGTTTCCCGACCTTCGACAATTCACCTGGACGAATTGCGCGAAATGACCGACATTGAAAGTTTTGCCTCATTGCGGTACACGCTTATGGCTGCGAGCAATCCTTTGGTCATGGCGTACACAAATGCGGGTGACCATTCAAGTGTCGTGCTAAATGATTTTAGAAACCGCGCGTTGGCTCGTATCGCTGGGGCAGATGACGAAATTGGTTACTTTGAATGGTCAGCACCCACGGACGAAATCAGTGTGGAAAACGCACGTTATTCAAATCCAGCAATGGGAATTACAATCCACCCTGACAACATCAAAAGCGTTTTGAATGATCCCGCCGACGTGGTCATGACTGAAGTATTGTGCCGCTGGGTCGTGGCAATTTCCTCAGCCGTGGACGCAACCAGTTGGGGCAATTGTGTGGACAAAACTCAAGACCTTGACCCTGAAAAAATAACCTGGCTTGCAATAGACCTGTCACCTGACAGAAAACACGCAAGTTTGGTTGCCGCTCAAAAATTGGGCGAGGAAACTTTTGTGGTCAAATTGCTGCACACCTGGTCAAACGAATTGCAGTTGGACGACAAAGCAATTGCCAATGACCTGGCAGATTATGCCCGAAAATACTCAACCGAATTCGTTTTGTACTCCAGGAAAACCAGCGCAGCGGTTGCCGCCCGCCTTGCACCAGCAGGCATTGCCGTTTTTGACATGGACGGGTTCTATCCGCAGGCATGCGACGAAATGTTGAGTGCAATCAATTCAGGGCGATTGAAACACCGCGGACAATCCCAATTGACTGAGGAAATGTTATCGGCGGTGCAATTGCGCCGTGGTGACGGCGGTTGGGTTATCGGTCGGCGAGCAAGTCAGGCGGTTGTTTGTGGTGCGGTGGCAACTGCATTGGTCACACATTTTGCGACACGCCCAGACAATGATCTTGACATCATGGTGGGTTGATCGTATAAGACTGCAAGAATTCGGACATGGGTTTATTTGATTTATTCGTTCCGACGAAACCGACGGCAGCCGTCACTGCCGCTTCGGTTGACGCAGCTGCTATTGCGCCTTACTACCCAGAACAGGGTCAACTTTTCTTTTCTGGTGTAACTAGCGCAATTCGTTCCGAAGCAATGACAATCCCATGCGTTGCACGTTCATTGGGAATCATTCAAACAATTGCGTCTTTACCTATGCACACACGCAACGAAGCAACAGGCGAAAAGATAACTCAGCCACGCGTTATCAATCAGCCTGACCCACGAATCCCCGGGACAACATTTTGGTCATGGATTATTTCAGATTTGTTTTTCTTTCCGTCGGCTTATGCCTACGTTATGGAACGTTATGCAGACACGGGCAGAATTCGCGCAATGGAACGCGTTGCACCTGAACGCGTAACAATTCAAACAAATGGAATTGGAACGGAAATCGTTTCTTATTCAATCGACGGTTCTTATGTTGACCCAGCAAATTTAGTCGTGTTCGCTGGTGCGCAAGAAGGTTTGCTGAATCGCGCAGGTCGCACAATTCGCGCAGCCGCTGCGCTAGAACGTGCCGCGTTAGATTTCGCAGCTGATCCAATTCCACAAATGGTTTTAAAATCCAACGGCACATCATTGCCAGCAGATCGCGTTTCAAAGTTGTTGGGTGCAATTCGTAATCGTGCAAAAAAGTCGGTTATCTATTTAAACGCTGACGTTGATCTTTCAACAATTGGTTATGATCCAAAGAATTTACAATTGAACGAAGCGCGCAACTATCTTGCCCTTGAATTGTCCAGGGCAGCGGGCTTGCCAGCGTATTTCACAGATTCGCAACAGTCAACGTTTACTTATTCCAACGCCTTAGACAAGAGGCGCGACCTCGTCGATTTTGCGTTTAGAAATTACATGTCAATTATTGAGCAAAGGTTATCTTTTGCGGATTTCACCCCAGCAGGAAATCGCGTGTCGTTTGATTTAGACGACTTCCTACGCGGTAACCCATACGAGCGCGCGCAAGTTTATGAAATCTTAAATCGAATCGGCGCAATGTCGATTGAAGAAATACGCGAAGAAGAGGACATGCTGCTATGAAAAAAGTAATCACACCAATGCAAATTACGGCGGCAGATTCAAACCGTCGTACAATCACTGGTCGCATTGTTACATTTGAAGAAACTGGCAGTGCGTCAATTGGGAAAGTTCAATTTGCAAGCGGTTCAATCGAGCCAACACCAGTTTTGCTCAACCTTGAACATGATCGCACCCGCAGAATTGGTTCAACATTGTCTATGACTTCAGATGACAAAGGCATTGAAGCGGTTTTTAAGATCGTTGAGACAACTGCGGGCAATGACAGTTTGGTTGAAGCAAGCACGGGAATGCGCGACGGATTTAGTGTCGAAGTTTCATTTGATGAATACGAAACACTCAAAGACGGAACAGTTCGCATTTTAAAAGGTGAGTTAACTGGTGTGGCTTTGACGTCAGAACCAGCCATTCGTTCAGCGCGCGTCGAATCAGTTGCCGCAACAACGGCTGAAGAAAATGAAGTTTCAGATTCAACAATTGAACCTGAAGAAAAACCAACAACAGAAGGAGACGAAGTGGACAACACCGTCACACAAGCGGAAGCCGTCGAGACGGTAGAAGCCGCAGAAATCACTGCGTCAGCACGACCAAAGGTGGGCGGCTTTACTACAAAGCCACGCATTGAGGTTACTGCTGCGAAGTACCTTGAAAACACAATTCGTTCATCAATGGGCGATCTTGACGCGCGTGATTACGTTCACGCAGCAAACAACGGCGCAACAACAACCGACAACGCTGGACTTGTTCCAACACGTCAGTTAACCGAAATCATCAATGGTCTAGGCAACACAATCCGCCCAAGCATTGACGCGATCAGCCGTGGCACATTGCCAGACGCGGGAATGACCTTCGAAATTCCACGTATCGACGCCATGCCAACGGTTGCCGTAACTTCAGAAACTTCAGCGTTTTCAAATACTGACCAAGAGAGTTCGTTTTTGAGCGTCCCAGTGGTCAAGTTCGCGGGACAACAAAAATTCAGCGTTGAGTTGTTAGAACGTTCTTCACCACTATTCTTCGACGAATTGCTTCGCAACATGGTTGCAGCACTAGCGAAGGCGCAAAACGCTTACGTTAACGGAATTCTTGTAGCAAATGCAGGAATCGACGGAACAAAGTTGAACGCACTTCCAACCGCAGCTGAATTGCTTGGATTCGTTTCACGCGGTGCAGCAACCGTTTACACAAACACACAGGGCTTTGCCCGCAACATCATCATGGGTGCAAGCCAGTGGGCTAACACAATGTCACTAAACGACAACGGACGCCCAATTTATGTTGCTTCACAACCAATGAATGCTGGTGGTGCGCTTCGTCCAGATTCACTACGTGGAAACGTTGCGGGTCTTGACCTTTATGCTGATTTCTCAGCACCAGCAGGTTCAGATGACGGTTCGTTGATCGTCGTCAACCCAGACGCTTACACATGGTATGAATCAAGCAATTTCCAATTGCGTTCAGAATCAACGGCAGACGGTTCAATCACCGTGGGTCTTTATTCATTCGGTGCAACTGCAATCAAACTTGCTAACGGTGCATTCCGTAACGATAAGAACGTCTAAAAAAAACTAATCATGCGCTGCGGTCACTCCCGAACGTAGCGCAGCAGTCGAGAGGAACGGAAATGCCAAGTATTGTGTCAACCGCGCAACTGCGCAGCGTGCTTGGCGTTTCCGTTTCACTTTATCCAGACAGTTATCTTGACGAAATTATCAACACCGCAGAAGCGGTCATTTTGCCAATGCTGGTTGCAAACACTTCAGCAGTTAGCGAATACGAATTGAAGTCAAACGTCGCGACTTATTACACGCAACGCGCACATCATTTCGTTTCTGGTCAATCAGTCGTCGTTGCTGGAATGCCAGCACCGTTTTCAGCAACCGTCACCGTAATCGACGTGACCGAGTATTCATTTACCGCTGCGCGAACAAATGCTGACGTTACATTGCGCGAAATGATTCCAGCGGGAACGGCAACACTTTCAGGCTATTCAGCAGCTGAAATTTATGCCAACAGTGCGCCAATCGAATCAGCCGTGCTTGCAGTGAGCGTTGAGGTTTTCCAATCACGCGTTGCAGCAGGTGGCGAGATTCAAGGCGTCGATTTCGCTTCAACGCCTTACCGAATGGGACGCAGTTTGACCAATCGCGTTTCGACCTTGCTTATGCCATTTTTAGACGTTGAAACCGTGGTGCAATAGTGCCCGCCAATTCCGTCGCCGAAGCCCGTGCAGACTTAGCAAACGCGTTCGCAGGACTAGCAGCCAACATTTACCCTAGCGTCCCAGAATCGCCAATCCCGCCCGCCATTGTGGTCGTGCCCGATACGCCTTACATGGAAATTGTTTTGCTGGGCAAGTCACAAACAAAAGTCAAAATCAATTTTGCGATCAGTGCCATTGTTGCTTCAAATAGCAATGCCGCGTCACTGGACAATCTAGAAAAACTAATCATAGGAATTCTCGCTGCAATGCCAGCGGGATACGTTGTCGGGGTCGTTGAGAAACCGACGGTGCTTGAAGTAGGTCAATCACCAATGCTCGTCGCAGACATTAACGTTTCAACTTATTACACACAAACAACATAAGGAGTAAAAATGCCA
>Ga0164293_10002826_pt1 | contig 14753 bp, 23 predicted proteins | sample GEODES118metaG_FD_111487 | JGI IMG/M metagenome (GOLD analysis project Ga0164293, IMG submission 111487) | Eutrophic lake water microbial communities from Lake Mendota, Wisconsin, USA - GEODES118 metaG | ecosystem: Environmental > Aquatic > Freshwater > Lake | place: USA: Lake Mendota...
CTTACAAGGTCCGCACCATTTTGCCCAAAAGTCAACTAAGACTTTTTTACCTTCTAATTGTAATTCTTTTACTCTATCTGCTGTTACGTTTTCCATATTTTTTTTTAATTAAAATCCTATTTTACTTTTATTTGTTGATTTGAATATCTCAACGTCTATATTATATATATCCGCTAAACTCATTGATTCCGAAACTTCGTGTTCTTTTCCTAAGTGTTTTAAAAGTTTATTTGATTCTTCGGGGGTTAGTTTACTAAATTTATGTTCAGCAATTAATCTACCCTTTCTAAGTAATGCTTGGTCGATTTTTTCTCTTTTCATATTGAATGTTGCAACAATTTGAATACTTAAACAATCCCCTAAAATTCCATCAGTTAAATTAAGAATATTTGACACGCCAGCTGGTGAACCGTTACCTTCTCTATCAGCAATTACTCTTTCTGCATCTTCAATAATTAAAATTGAATTTTTATGGTCCATTAAGAAAGGGATAATTGATGGGTCGGATAACATTTCGGCCATTGCAGGTGGGATAAATAAAATATCTTTTTCTTTTATTAATGTTGTGAGATATTTTAAATAAGAAGTTTTACCTGTTCCAGGGTCCCCGTGTAAAAGAATAATTCCTTTACCATTAACTTGATTCAATTTGTTTACAACAACCTCATGAACTTTAGAAAATGTTTCACCATAGTTTAATTCTAATTCCATTGGTGGAACATATAAATCATATTCTTCGGTATCTAAATGTCCATGTTCACTTTTTACAAGTTGTATGTTAGATTTCTTTTTTGTTCGTTCAAGTAATTTAATATCTGACATTGGTAATTGGTCTTCCAATTTACCATTCAATAAATCATAAACGATATCTAATTGGACTAACGGGTCTTTATCTTTTACAACATTTCCTGTTAATCTAATCATTAAAGTTTTTTCTTTATTAACATATAACGATTGAGAAGCCAAATCATATCTTCTATTTGAAGAAAATACATTAGTATCTTCAACAAAACCTATACTTAGTAATAAATCTTTAATTTTAGGGTCATAACTTAAGTTATTAACAAACTTAGACGGTAACCTATCAAAAAGAATTACAAAATATTGTTCGGTTGGTATTTCACTACCGTATACAGTATCGTATAACGGATAATTTGTTGGTAATATCGGCATGTTATAATAATATAAAAAAATTGTTAGAAAATGAAGTTAGTTGAGACATATTTTCCCATAACCCCTCATATCAATAAAAATATTTTCTTCTGGATTAGGTTTTTCTTCATTAATTTCTTGAGTTGAAATTTCAATTGCGGTTAATGTTTTTCGTAAAAGTTCAAACTGTTCTTTTGTTAACATCACCTCACCGTCTTTCTTAAAATTTTTTTCCGATATTTCACATAGATGTTGGTAAAACAATTCTTCATCGACATTAGATGTAAAATATTCTCTTGCCTCTTCGTTTGTTTTGAAGTAGTTCTTTACTGTCTGAAGATATATTAAAACCTCTGGCGAAAATTTCATTAAATTTTTGATATTTGGTTTAAAGTTAATTCAACTGCGGTATTTCTTCCGAATATTTTAATCTCAACATCCACTTTTTCACCTTTAATATCGGATATAATTCCTTCAAACGTGTTGAATGGACCTTCTATTACCATTACTTGTTCACCAACAATATATTTTAATTTTTTTGAATCAACGTGTTGTTCTAAAACTTCGTCTTTTAGAATTCTTCTAACATCACTTTCACGTAATTCAATAGGAACTCTACTTCCACCCATTCCCATAATGTTTGGTAATAATGATAGTGTTTTTAATTCATCTTCATTTAATTTCTTATTTGATTCGAAATAAAGATAACCACTATATAGTACTTTTTCTCTTAAAACCTTTTTGTTTTTTACAACAACAAAGTTTTTTTCTGTTGGACAAACGAACCTACTAATGTTATTCATTTTACCTAAAGTAATGTACTTATTAAACTCTTCAGCTAATGTTCTTTCTTTTCCTGGTAGAACCTTTACCAAGTACCAATTTGTTTCCATGTTCTAATTTTAATAATTCATAATTAAAAGTTCGGTACCCATATTTTGTTTACCGTCTTTCTTAGCGGCAGCAGCCTTAGCAAAATCTTTTTGTTCCCAACGATATTCATCTTTAGGAAACCATTCAGATAATTTAGGAAAATCATAATATGATAAACTAAATTTACCTTGTATATTTTTTATACAATCAGCGAGTCTTGTATGGTCATTCACATCAAAATCGTGATTTGAGTAATAGTTCTCAGTTTTCCAATATGGAGGATCCATATAGAAATATGTTGTTGGTGAATCGTATTTTTCAACCACCGATTGGAAATCCATATTCTCAACAAATGATATTTTATCAAAGTGTTCACGGAATTTTGGATTTTTTAACTTATCCATAAAGATTAATACCTTACAACGATACTTTCCTTTGTAATCGGTATATGATGCAGTTTCAGGTTTAGACCCCGAAAATACTTGACATAATACGTAAACATACTTACAAGCAATCTCTAAACTGTTTTCATCGGTGATAACCAAATCATCATTGAATACTTCTTGTTGGTATTGGTTAAACATTTGTGCATACTCTGGTGGAGTATCTACAACACCTAATTGTTGACATGGGTAATGTGATAATGCTTCGTGTAAAACATCATATTGTTTTGCCCATTTCATAAGGTTTGCATTTAATCTATTATAGTCATTGTAAACGACCGTTTTAAGATTAGGATACTTTGTTAGGTCCATATTAAAAAAGACCCAAAACATACCTGAAAATCCCTCTACGTATGTTTCAATGTTTGTGGGTATAAATGGTGTAATCCATTTACCGATTCGAGCTTTACCTCCGATGTAACTAATCATGTGTTTATTTTATATGTTATAGATAAAATATAACAAAAAAAACTGAGAAAAAAAAATACTAATCATAAAAACCTGTCTTTGGGTTGAATTTTTCGTCATAGACTCTATTTTCAATTTCCCAAGGTCCTTTGTTACCATGTTCTGAAGACATACGAATGGTTTCGTTATAATCATAATATTTCCCCTGATTTGGATTTATGTTACCGATACCGTAATAAAGCATTTTGATTATATTAAAATCGTTGCCATTTGAGACATCGATGACAAATTCATCATCTTCACACCAAGCGTGTGCATATCTCTTACCTGAAAGTTTACCTTGTCCTGACACAAAACTATGAACCAATTTTAGGTTTGGGTTATTAGGTCCGTGTTCTATCATATATTCAAATGCGACATCAAAACAGTCACCCCCATCTGGCAATTTAGACTCACCTAACGACTCAGTTACTTTCATACTTTTTAAAATATTTATTAGCTTCATATTGATAAATAGTTAATTTTTTCTTATATTTTAATTATGTCATGTTCAAAATGTAAACAAAATGGTAGTTCAAAAGAAGAACTAACCGAAATGATAAACTCCACAACCAAAGCTGTGGTAGTAATAATGATCATATGGACAATATTAGGTGCATATGGTTTATATACATTAATTTCTAAATTTTAATGAAAAACCCACCAAATCCAAAATACTCAATTGTATTATTTGAAAACAAACAAAGACTGAAAGTTCTTTACAAATGTATGAAAAAAGACACAGTTTACGAGCATTGGAGAGATTTCAAATCTCAAAAGAAACCTATGTTTGTAAAATTACAAGGTGGAAAAAGGAGAAAGGAATTAATACACGAACTTGCACTTCTTTTACCATACAATAGATGGACAGAACAAGTATGGGTTAAAGATAGTTTGGGTAGAAATGAAAAGGCAATATTAGCTGACGAGAAATTTAGAATTAAAGAAATCATTCCGTATTGGGTTGAGGAGAAAGTATATGATCACCAAAACGGTAAAAGAATTTATTATGATGAAATGATGTCACATATCTTACCAATTACTGAGTCCGCACAAATATTCACACTTAATAGTAAAATGTTTGTTCAAGTTGAGGATAATGTAAGATACTTTAGCTGTAAAAATGTCATCGACACTGAAAGACTTTTTGAAATTGTAAAAAATGATTTACTTGGGAGAAAAATAAACAATTTCTTGTTTATTAAAGATGTGTCGACTCAGCAAAGAAAAATGTTATATGCGATGTTACAGGGAAAGGGTTATAAAAAATCCGAATTGTTTAGACATTACTCGTATTAAAAATAATATTAACAACACCTAAGTTAATTGTAAAGGTATCTTTCGGTGTGTCTGTAGTCTTCCCGTATTTTTTCTGTATTAATTTAAAAACTCTGTCAAATTCTTTTTGGTCCAATCCCAAAATTATTGTTTGTGATTCGAGCTCCGCATTTACTTTTTCTAATAAATCAGATATAATAGCCAATTGATTTAATAAATCACCTTTTTTTTCCATAACCTAATATCTTTAACATTTTATCTATTATAGATACTTTATTTTTTGGTTTTGTTTCGAACATTTTTGACTTGTCGATTTTTTTTATCTCTTCAATCAATTTCGTCTTGTGGTTCTGTATCTCCGTCTTGTCCTTCTCCATCTCCTTGTTCAACCACTCCATCCCCTGCTGTAATTTCTTGTCCATAATCGTTAAGTAGATTAATGTCTTTTAATTTATCTAATGATTCTTTCTTAAATAATTCCTGTAACTCTTTTACTTTTTGTTGGAACAACTTTTGTTTTTCTTCTTCATCTTTATTGACTTGTAATATCTCTAAAGCACAAGCAAATACAACATCATAACCGTCCTGTGTTCCATTTGAAATCAAAGATACCAATGTGAACTTTTCGTTCTTATCTTGGACTTTTATTTTGACAGACCTGTAAGGTTTAGCTATATCATCATATCTCCAATTTAATGGTAATTTAATATCTAAACTTACGTTACCTTCTATTTCTCTTAAAGAATGAAAATGAGGTCTTAATGATTTTATACTTTCAAACACGTTATTAAATTAATATATAAGTTATTATGTATGATAATGAAACTATTTGAATGGTTTGTTCAAACTTGGTTAATTTCATTTCTTCTGGATTTTCTTGTGTAAGTTTCATACCAAACTCAACAATCATTCGTAATGTGTATACTATACTTAATACGAAAAAAAATAATTTAATTTCCTGCATCATGTTTTTTCATTTCTTCTAAGATGTCCTTACGGTATGTCGCAATAAGGATTTTTATTTCCTGTGCGTATTTCCTTGCTCGGATAGATGCACTACGATTCCCCTTATCATATACTTTTTGGGTATCAACTGACATCTTCTCAACTAGGTCCTTGATTTTCTTTAAGGTTTCCATATTATTTCAGTTTTTAATACGAATATACGGAATAAATTTTACTTTTTCAAGTTTTGGTCAAACAATTTGTAAATTTCAGTTAACATATCCAACTCGGATCTTGTTTTTCTGTGTTTGAAATTGAATAGGGTGATGAAATAATCTTTAATTCTGATTGGTTTATCATCTAACTTATTGAAATAGAACGCCTCTAAGAAGAAATTCCAAAAGTATTCATAGTTATTACCTCTTTCTTTGAAGTATATTTTCTCTCTGCTGAAGTTATCCACAATTTTATCCCAACACCATGTAAAATGTTCTCTTTGGGTTTCTTCCAAATAAACGACGTCTGACCCGAGATAGGTGTCATCAATTAATTCATATAATGAGGAAAGGAAATCATAGAATAGTTCGGTTTTTTCTCTACTTATATTATAAGCACGATACCAAATATCTATTTGATTTTTGTAATTTTCCGATGTGATAAAATCTAAATAACCTTCTCTATTTTCCATATTCCTATAATGTCAAATATAAGGATAAATGAAAATAAAAAGAAGAATTACTGAGTTTTTTTGTTGTAGTTCGCCATCTCTTTCATTTTCTTAATTTCTTCTTCAAGAACATTTGAGAAACTTACTTTTGATTCGTGAACTGGAACTGGTTCCTTAGAATATATAACTCTTTCTTTTTTATCTTCGGCTCTATCTTTAACTTGTTTTTCTATTTTCTTTGCAGTCTCAGGTGTTGGTATACTGTTACCGTCTTTATCTTTTGGTTCTTCTCCTAACTTAGACCCATTAGATGGTTTAACATCTGTTTTTTCGGTTGTTGGAGCATTACCCATTAATTTATCTCCTTCGATTGCCATCTTCAATCTTTTCTTAAATTGTTCAGATGGTTCGATATCGTAATCTAAATTTTCTAACCCAGCGAAATTCTTTTTAATTTCATCTTCTTGTTCTGGTGTATTTTCTCTTGCAACTTTATCCCCTTTACCAATTGCTTTAGGAAATTCAGGGTTATCATTACCATCGAATGATAAGTAATCTTTCATTTTTTTATCAACGTCAGCTAAGTGTGCATTGTTTTCTTTGCCACTTTCTCTATGTGAATTTTTTGCAGCTTCTAAACCTGGAATTGATTCATTAACCATTTTAGTAATTAAACTAATTAATTCAGATTCTTTCAAACGTAATTTTTTTGTTTTAGATTCATACATATTACCACTACACTCATTACATGAACCTTCCTCATTTAACATACTACCACATTCTTCGCATTTCATTGCGTTTTCATTAACAGATTTTGTTAATAATTGTGTAATTTTCTTACCTTCTTTTGGTTCTTCTTCCTCTTCTTTCATATAACCATCACCACATTCTTGGCAGTCTTCTTCTTCTCTAATTTCTTCTTCTTCCATTTGTTGCCATGATTCTTCCACATTATATTCCTTACCATCTACTGTGAATGTTTCATCACCATTCTCTTTTGCTTTTAATAATGCACCTGAGAATTGGTTTCCTTCCATTGGTTCTTGATTTTCCATATTTGTATTTTCTTTTTCTTCTAACTGTTGTCCCATCTCGTCTAACTTATCTATCATATCGCTATGTGATTCGTAATTACTTTTTTCAATAATAAATTGTTTACCTGGATGGTCTTTTTTATATATATCTAAATGACTCTCCGCCTCTTCTTTTGAATCATGGGTGCTTATTGGTTCACCTTCACATGTTATGTGATAAACCTCTTTACCTCCCATTTCAGATTCAGCCAAAATAGTCTTTTTTATTTCTTCAGAAACTATATTTTCAATAATAGTGTTTAATTCACTTACTTTCATACTAAATAAATATCTTACTTATCTCATTTAATACAATTTTTTCCATTTGTTCATATGGAATACCGTATTTTTTTGAGGTTTCGGTTATTGCTTGTACTATTTCTTCATCTTCTTTGATGAATTCTAATGCTCCGGTGTTACCTTGGTTACAGTATGGGAACTTTTTGCATTTCTCTTTTACTTTCACAAAGACTCCACCCGGACCTCCCCATTTAGGGAACTTCTTATCTTTTACTGCTCTACCCTTATAGATACTGTCAGGACCATCGATTTTTAAAGGATTCTTACGTCCCTTAGGTGTGGTACCAAATAAAGGTACATCATACCCTCCAGATGAACTGGCATCGGTCGCTTCTCCCATCTCTTCTTGTTGTTCCTTTAAATTTGAATTGTGGAACTTATGTATGTCTTTTTTCATCACAACATCACTAAACACAGGTCCTTCAAAAGACCCTGAAGATGATGCGGTGGTTTGTTCCTTAGTTTCACCTTTTGGTTCAATACCTTTTTTCTTCATATTGATTGCAATTGCGGCTTGTTGTGCTGGACTCGATGCTTCATTTGTTTCCTTTTTAACACAATTTGGATATCTCTTACCAAACATAGTTTTCATACCTTTTTGAGTATATCCTTTCCAACATTTCTCGTTTATTTCCTCTTTTGATTCTTCTATTTCTGACTTTTTAAGTTTTGAATAGTAACTTGGGTTTTCCCATAAATGGTCCATAGCAATTTCTTTGGCCATATCCTCATTGTCAGTATGTTCTAATTCGATTTTAATACCCATTTCCAACTCTTTTCTTAAAGATTGAACCATGTTATCGATATGATAATAACCCTTAGCATCGTGTCTCTTTGCTAACTGAATTAATGATTTATTATCTGCGTTTCCACCTTTTAATAATTCAGACTCATTAATATCCTCTCCAATTTCACCTATAAAAACCTTAGGATTAACTCCCATAGCCGCCGCTGTACATAATCTTGTGTTTCCTGCAATAAGAATATACCTTTCACCCATTTTTAGAATTAACGGTCGTTTATATTCACCCGATTTTATTGCTCTTACTAATTTCTTTGGGTTCGTTTTATTATACATCTTTGCAATGTCATTAACCGCCTCGATGTCACCCTTCTCTATTTCGTTTGATTCTGTATTTTCTAATTTAGGCCAAACATCATCTGTAAGTGTCTGTTCCTTCAATCCTTCAAAAGAGCGTACAAGTTCCTCGACTGAGATATCTATTTTCTCGTCTCTTCTTAAATCTTGCGATAATCTTTGGAATTCATCCATTTCACCCTCAATGTCAGGTTTAATTATCTTTTCCATTATCTAACGTTCTTTAATGCACTTTCCCAAAATGACTTTCTTTGCCACAGGGTTTTAAATAATTCAACAACCACTTTGGTTGATAAATCAACTATTTTGTCATCCATTTTTCTTGACCCTAACTCATCCTGAATTGTTTTAAGAACAATTCTATGTGCTTGGGTTGAATCCATGAAATCTTTAATTTCTTTCTTTGCGATTCTTTCTATTTCCTTCTTATCTTCGTTACTGATAGCCATTATTAGTTATTATTTCTTTGACTTATTAATGGTTCCATTGCGGTTTTAAATGTAGCCTCAAATTTTACCAATTTATCCATAACCACCATAATTTCAGAATCCAATTTTAACATATCTGCATTTACATATAGACCACCTTCTTCACCTGAGATTAATACAAAACTGATATCGTCATCCGTAAGAACACCATCCAATCTAATTTGGTTAGAAGAAATGGTAAACCCTGGTTCAAATTCAACAATTTGTGACACTTGTTGTTTGAAATTGTCAATTACACCTGAAATGGAATTCTTTTGATCATCCAATAATTTCAAATCCAACTCGTCTGTTGATAATAATTTCACCTCAACGTCATTGATAACCATTAAGTTATCTTTTTCGTTTGAAGTTTGAACATCATCCTTTGGGAATGATGAAGTGTCTGTACTGATTCTTTGTTCTTGTGATTGTTCTCTAAGGACATTTGACGATGTATTTTTAGATTCATTAAGTTTTCTTAATGTATTCAACATCATCTTAGTCTCATCATATCCGGTCATTAGTTTCTTTTGCATTGTTAAAAAATATTCTAAAATTAAACGAAGGGTTTATATCTGTATAAATACTTGAAAAGTTGGATTTACATACAATCCCCTTGAAATTAGATACATTTTCAAGATATCCATTAGATGGGACAGTTTGTTTAAATATATCATGTTTATCACACAACATATCACAAAGTTTAGCTAGGGAGGTCATTTGGTCTTCGTTGTACTTATCCCAATAGAAATAGTTTCTCCAATTCCTTATGTATGGTTCTGACCTATATGGGTCACCAATCCAATTATTAAGGACACCAGTGATAGTATTCTTGTTTAACCACCCTAAGTTCTCAATCGCAATTTTAATCATCCTCCTATCGTTTTTAGAGTCGTTAAATGTGTTGGAACTATAATCCGTATCAAATAATTGGTAAACCATACCCAATTTGGATATTAGAAAGTGAGGTATGTCCTCATACTTACCATTTCGTCTATATTTTAATTTATTGACGAAATCGTCCGACCTTCTTTGGGTATCGTAAAGGAAAATTTGTGTTTTCTTAGATTTCTTTCTATTGATGTTGAGGTTAGAAGTGTCTAACGTATCTATATTATTTATAATCAACATTTCATTTAATTAACCATTTGTTATATCCTCGTCCGATGTTGGGATTATAACTTTATTTTTTTCTAAATCATAAATCACTTGGTTTGGGTAAACGTCGTCAGTTTCCCAATATAACGATTCATTAGACGATTCTGGTAACTTTAAGTCCTGAACTACCTCCTCTTCTATTAATTCTATTGATTTGGTAGGTTCCTCCGGAATTAGTTTTTTTTTTCATCACTCTTTACAGGTGATGTTTCGTCAATCTCTTTATTTACGTTTTCTAAGGTCTGATTAAGTTCTTGTACGTCTATCCCATTTTTATCCTCTATTTCACTTTCAATTGATTGTTGATTAAACTCCGCAATTGCTTCTGTGATAAACTCATCGGTAAATAATGATGTTGGGTCTTCGTCTGTATTTTCTGTTTGAACGTCATTTAAAATCTTATTCATTTCTTGGGGAAGTTCAACCATTTCGTCTTGAGCTTTCCAATATTCTTCTTCCAATTCAGGTGTCCAATCTCCATTATCTTGGAAAATATTTTCCGTATTTGGTTCAATAGTGGAAAAATTTTGTTGAATTTCCTCTTCGGTTGGTTCTTCTTGTAAAATTTTCTCCAATTCTTCTTCCGTAAAGAATGGTTCTTCGTCTTCTAATCCATCCATTAAAGTTGGGTCCCAATCAGATATATCGTCATCATCATATTCCTCTTCATATTGTTGTAATTCTTCATCCATCTTCTGTAATCTTTCTTTAATTTCATCAGACTCTGTAGATTCTTTTATTAAAGGATTATCAAATGGTTCATCATATAAACCTAACTTTTGAGCATCTTCCATCATTTCAATTAAAGCCTCTCTTTGCTTTAATTTTTCCTCACTTATTTCAAAGTCCTCAATATGTGTGTGTTTTTCTCTAACCTCATCACTATATCTTTGAGCGGCTTCTTTTAACTTTTCATTTGGTGGCGGTGGATTCAATAATACTTCTTCAAGTTTTTTCAAATCACTTTCACTTAAATGTATTCTTGTTGTCTCATCAACAAAATTTTTCAATTCTTCAGGTTTAGATGGGATTTCATCCTCGTCTTTTTTCTTAACCATTAATAATTGGTTTAATGCAATTACTAATGCAATGGCTAATGGGTCAAAAACAATTACAATTAAAATAATAAAGAATTTAACAACTGAATTTAATTCTACACCAAAAGATTCGGCAACAAATCTAAATCCACCTACTTCTCTTTCAATGTCAATATTATTATTTTTAATTTCGTTAATTTTTCCATTATATGCAATAATCGAATCTTGTAGAACGTTAATCTTATCTGTTAACTTATTAACTTGTTTATCTCTATTATCTACCGACCTTAATAATCGACTATTAACTTTACCTTTTTCTAAAATGGTACCTTGATTTGATTGTAATCCATTTAATTGTGTTGTAATGGTTGCAATTTGTTCGTTGTTTCCTTTAATTTTATTTTCCCAAACAGATATCTCTCTTTCGACTTGGTTAAGTTTTAAATTCTGTTGTTGGAAGGCATTTGACAAATATCCAAAGATGCCGGCAGATGTTATTAACATTAACACAACAACTGCAAAGGCAAGATACCATTTATTAAAACCTACTAATGTGTCCCATTTTTGTTTCAAATATGTTGCACTAACAAGTTTAGCAAACTCAAGCGAACCTGCCATCACCATTACAGCAATCGCAGCACCACTAAATAAAACACCCAATCCCGTTACAGAGAAATAAGCCGCAGTACTTGCAATTAATATTGCAGATATTGCTACCAAATATTTTAACCAATTATTACTCATAGACCTATAAATAGTTTAAGAGTCCAAAACTCTCGTTTCTTAATTTCTTAATAGCTTTATCACGTAATTGTCTAATACGTTCTTTTGTACATCCAAACTCTTCACCCAAGTCATCTAAATTAGATTCAATACCTGTCAAACCATAATATCTTTCAATAATGATTTTTTCTCTTTCATCTAAAACATTTAACATTAAAGCGACCTTCTTTTTAATTTCTTCTGGTGAATTTAATATATCGTCAGGACTCTCAGCATTTTTATTTGGAATCATATCAATCAATTGATCCCCTTCTTCGTTGATAGTTTTATATAGACCAACACAATATGGTAGATTGGAAGATGATGATGTTGGTTCGTCACCATTGTTTATGAAATAACTATCTTCATCACTAATCTCATCTCTTTTAGCCTTTTGTGCTTCTTGTATTAAATTCGATGGGAGTCTGATTGTTCTTGCATATTCATTTAATGAAGCCATAATGGATTGTCTAACCCACCACACTGCGTATGAAATAAATTTTAATCCGCTTGTTGGGTCGAATCTTTCGGCAGCTTTAATTAAACCAATGTTTCCTTCAGATATTAAATCCATAATATCCATACCTTGGTTTTGATAAGTCTTAGCAACAGAGATTACGAATCTTAAATTACCAACAACCAATTCCTGATGTAATTTAAATTTTTCCTCCTTTGTGATTTTCTTGTCATTTAAAGACTTAAAAATTTCTTCTTGTCTTTCATGTGAGATTACGGGAATCTTACGAATGTCTTTGATGTACTGTTGGATTTCCTCAGTGTTGGTAATAATCGATTTCTTCATAAATGAATGTTTAATATTGTGTAATAAGATAGTGGTATAAAAGTAAATAAAATATTTTACTTTGCAAAATTGTCGAGGAAGTTTTTTTCCTCAGGGGTAAGACTGTCTATTCCAGTCTGTTCAATTTTGTCCAATAAATCATCCAAATCCATTTTTTTGGTTGGATTTTTGTTGTACTCAATCTTAATCATTGAAGAATCTGTTGAAGGTTTAAAGATGAAATCTTTAACTTCTTGGGGTAAATGGGCAGTCACTAAACTGTCCCTATCGAATATAAAGTAGAATTTAACGTTATCGTTGGTTAAAGTTGTATATAGGTCTTGGGATAGGGTTTTATAGTCACTTTCCGAATCAAAAATAACTATAATATTTTGTGAATTTTCAATCACATACCTAACGGAATTAATGGTGGACGTATCTGCCAATATTTCTGTACAAAAATATTCAATATCTTCGTGGTCTTCGAACATACCAAAAATAAATAAAATGAAAGTTTTCATAAACTTATTGTCTCTTTACCTTAATTTTCCAAAAAACACCTCCATTAACATATGGTTTAAAATCACCATTTGTTTCGTTTGTTAACCTATTTGCCACACCGACACCTACGTGATATAGTTTATCTTCTTTGGTTTTAAAAATGACACCGGTACCGATGTGTGACACAACATCTACCTTATTGAACCCACCCTCAAAACCAAAAAATAATTGATTCTTTTTCGGTTCTTTGGTGTAAATTGTGTCCTTTACTATCATTTTTTTAATGTCCGCAATAAACTTACGATTTACCACACTATTTTTAGATATGGTATCTGTAATTGTAATTTTACCTTGGTTGTTCGGTAACATTAAAATTTCATTATGTGGTACCTTTGCGAAGTATATTTTCATAATTTCCGTAGTATCCACAGGTTGGATTACGGGTACCTCGACCCTCTTTTCAACTTCATATGGTACAGGTACTTCAACTTCCACCTCAACCTCAACTAATGAATCAACTAATACAGTATCATAAACCGCATATGGTACTGAGTCCACTTTTAATAATGTCCTATTAGGTACAATACCTTTTGGGTTAATTAATACTATTACTAATATTACTACCAGTAATAGTATTATTGTGTTTGGTATGTTGATTAATTTTTTCATTTATTGTAATAAAAGTATTGATGTTGCAATCACACCTAGAAATGAACCAATCTTATAAAAGAACGTTTTAGTTCTTTGTCCTTTCAGTTCTTTCAAAAGACTTTCTGATTTTTGTCTCTCTAAACCAAATTGCTCATCTTTTTTAGATATAATTAATTCTAAATTACCAATTTTTTGGTCTTTTAAAACATCTTTTTGTTTAAATAAATCAATTTGATGATCTTTAAAAAGAATTATCGAATCTTTTTGTTTATCTATTAATTTTAAACCATCATAACGAAGTAAATCTTGATAAACTAATCTAGCCACTCTTGTTGGTATGGTAACTTTAGCAGTATCTAATACTGTAATTTTAGTTGTATCTGTTTGTGAATAACTGCTCAAGCTCAACATTACCAATAGTGGTAATAGAATTAACTTTCTCATCTGTTTCATTTTTAATTAAGGTTATGTTCTTTGTTACGTTGTTAACATTATGGTCAACTACATCGATTTCTTTATCAATTGTAACGATTTGTTCAGTAATCTTATGATTTTCAACCTGAACTGAATCTATCTCCTTTTGGATTGATTCGATTTTTGCATTATACCCAGCAACATCTGTTTTAATACCTTGGTTTTGGAAAATAGTATAATCAGCAAGGATTGCTATGATGATGAGTAAGATTGTTTGTTTATTATTCTTCATATCTACTTTTATTATAAATATGAAGAAAGGAGACTTTCGTCTCCTTTCAATTCTTATTTCTTCTTCTTTACTATTTCATCTATAATCCCGTAGGTTAGAGCCTCATCCGAGGATAACCAAAGGTCTCTCGAGGCGTCTGTTTTGACCTGTTCGGCGTTTTTACCACAATAACCACCCAATAATTCAAATAGGGTGTCATTTATCTTTTCCCATTCTTGGAATGTGATACGTGCGTCTTGGATATTTCCACCTGCCCCTCCTGATGATTGGTGTAACATAGTACGTGAGAACCTCAAGGAACCACGTTTTCCCTTTGTTCCTGCTCCAAGTAGGACTGAACCCATAGATGCGGCCATACCCGTGTTAATTGTACGAATGTCAGAATTTATATAATCCATTACATCGACCATTGA
>Ga0164293_10002827_pt1 | contig 14752 bp, 13 predicted proteins | sample GEODES118metaG_FD_111487 | JGI IMG/M metagenome (GOLD analysis project Ga0164293, IMG submission 111487) | Eutrophic lake water microbial communities from Lake Mendota, Wisconsin, USA - GEODES118 metaG | ecosystem: Environmental > Aquatic > Freshwater > Lake | place: USA: Lake Mendota...
CGCCGCGGCTCAACGCAAGCCCACCAGCCGGGCCAGCGGCTCGATCGGCAGGTCGGGTTCCACGCCCCCGCTTCCGACGATCGCCGCGGCAGCCGCATAGCCGCTGCGCACGGCACCTTCCATCGTGGCGGGCCAGCCGGTGTCGCACCAATCGCCTGCCAGGAAGAGGTTGTCCACGCCCCCGCGGGGATCGGGTCTCGGTCCGGGGCGCAGTTCCGCGAACCCCGGCACCGCCGCGAACGTGGCCCGCCGCTCCTTCACGCTGCGCACCTCCTCGGGGTCCAGTCCGGCGGCGCGCGGGCACGCCCACTGCACATCGGCGTGCACGCGCTTCGCGATCTCGGTCTCGGAAAGATCCATCCACGCCTCGGCGCCGCTGATCACCGCATGCACGTGCTGACGTCCGCGGGCGTCGATCCCCTTGTCGAAGAGCCACTGCGTGGCACGACCCGGAAGCACCAGATGGGGCGTCTCGAGCACGCGTGCCGGATAGCGCAGGTGCACGCCGACGATCGGGCTCACGCCCATCTGGTCGAGTCGCTGCAGCCGACGATCCGCGGACTTGAGCGTGTCCGAACAGAGTCTGGAGAGTCGATCGAAGGGCACGGCGCTCACCACGGCCGCGCCCTCCACGAAACCCTCGTCGGTGACCACGCCGGTCACGCGATGTCCATCGAAGGCGATCGACTGCGCGCTGACACCGAGTCGGAGCTGCCCCCCGACCTGCGCCAGCAGCGCCTCGGCGGGGTCGTAGAGCTCCAGCAGCGGCACCGCGCTCAAGCCCATCGCGCTCGCCCAGCGATGGCCCAGGAAACCCTCCTGGAAGACCTGCATCGCGAAGGGCGCGTCCACCCGATCGCTGGGCAGGTTGCAGGCGCTCACCACGACCGGTTCCCAGAAACGCTCCAGGGCCGCGGCCGTCTGGCCGGTCTCGCGCAGGAAGTCGCCGAACACGCGACCGCGCCACCGTTCGCGCCCGGCGATCCCCATGCGCAGGAGTCGCCACATGGCGCGCGCGATGCCGAGCTTGTCGACCACGCCGATGAAACGCATCCGCAGGAACGCGCCCGTGAACTGGCCCGGCGCGGGCAGCCAGCCCGGCTCCATGCGATCCGGCGGATGGGGCGGATTCGCCCAGTACGTGGTCGGATGCCACTGCATGCGTTCCAGCACGCCGAGCCGGCGATAGAGATCCAGCAGGTTCGTGCAGCAGCCCATCGCCACGTGCTGGCAGTTGTCCAGCATCTCGCCGGTGCGCGGATCCACGAAGCTCGTGGCGCGACCCCCCAGCTTCCGGCGGGTCTCGATCACCACGGGACGTCGGCCCGCCTCCGCCAGCCGAAGGGCGGTGGCGATGCCCGCGATGCCTCCACCGATCACGATCACGTCGCTCATCGCGAGGACGCCTCCGGTCGCATGCGCGTGGCGCGCCAGGCGATCCAGGCCTTGCGGAAGCTGGACAGTCGCGCTCGCCCGGCGACCGTGATGCGCGGATCCCTCTCGATGCGGCCGAGGATGCCGCGATAGATCTGCGTCATCGCCCAGAGCGTGGGAAGGCACGACGGATCGATCATGCGGTCCAGCGGTGCGCTCCGTTCATAGTGCGCGCGGGCGCGCTCGCACTGCGCGCGGATGAACTCGGTGCAGCGATCGGGAAGGCGCCACGAACGCAGATCGTCCGGCGAGAGGTCCATCGCCGCGTACTCGCGCAGCGGCAGGTAGCAGCGGCCCGCGTCGAGATCCTCACGGAGGTCCCTGAGCACGTTGGTGAGCTGGAAGGCGATGCCGCGGTCGACCGCCAGACGGATGGCATCGGCGCCGTGGAAGCCCCAGACCCGGATGCACACCACGCCGACCGTTCCCGCCACGCGGTAGCAGAACTCGCGCAACGCCTCCCAGGTCTCGAAGCGCGCGGCGTCCAGGTCTCCCATCTGGCCCGCGAGCATGTCGTGGAATTCGGCGGGCTCGAGCGCGAAGCGGCGCACGGCCTCGGCCAGGGCGACCATGCACGGCTGGGTGTCGTCAGGCTCTCCCTTGAACGCCGCATCGGTGTCGGCGCGGAACCTGGCGATCCGGCGAGCGCGCTCCGCCCGGTCCGGACCGGCGCCATCGGCCAGGTCGTCGGCCTCGCGCATCCACGCGTAGACCGCGTACATCGCCCAGCGCCGATCCTCGGGGGTCAGGCGAAGCCCGTAATGGAAATTCCGCGCGCGCCTGCGCGTGATCGCCTCGCACGTTCGGACCGCCTCCTGCAGCGCAAGGCTCATGCGCGCGCCCTCCGGGCCTGCCACCACGCCGTCGTGATCATGCGCACCTTGCGCGCCACCGAGACCCGAGGCCGACGGATGCAGGTCTCGTGGTCCCATGCCCGCACGCGCGCCAGGATCTCGCGACCACCCTGCTGGAACAGCCAGATCACCGGGCGGGACTCCGGCCGAAGACTGCGCAGAAGCGGCTCGCCCCGATCGAACATGCCCTCGGCGTGGCTCACCAGCTCGGCCAGCATGGCGCGATAGGCCGGCAGGAACTCGCGATCCGGCGCCCAACCCTGCTGCGCGGTGATCCGAAGCCGACGCTCGAAGTCGGGAATGGCGGCGCTGGCGGCGGCGGGAACGTAGATGCGATCGCGCTCCAGCAGGTCGCGCCGCACATCCTGCCAGTGATTGATCAGCTGCAGGCCGGTGCAGATCGCGTCGGACTGCGCGAACGTCTCCGAGCTGCGCGACTCGCCCAGCGTCATCAGCACGATGCGGCCGACCGGATCGGCGCTCAGCGCGCAGCTTCGCAGAAGCTCGTCCATCGTCGACCAGCGATTCTTGCAGTTGTCCCACTCGAACGCCTGGATCAGGTGGTCGAAGGGCTCGATCGGAAGTGCGTGCCGCAGGATCGTGGGCCGCAGCGCCGCGAACACCGGATGGCGGGGTTCCCCCGCGAAGCACGACTGCAGTTCCGAGCGCCACCACGCGAGCAGTTCCAGCGCACGGGCGGGGTCACCGGCCTCATCGCCGAGGTCATCGGCCCAGCGGCAGAACGCGTAGATCGCGCCGAAGTCCTCGCGCACGCCCTTCGGCAGCAACGCCGTGAGCACGGGAAAGTTCTCGGCGCGCGTGCGGGCCAGGGTGACGCACCACGCGCGCGCATCGGCCTCGTTCATCCGCTCGCATCGGTCCGGCCCCATTCGATCCAGCAGGTCGGTGCAACTTCTCTCGGCGATCGACATCACGCCGCACCTCCACCATGCCTGCGACGCCGACGCGCGGGCGGAATGCCGAGCTGCTCGCGGTACTTCACCACCGTTCGGCGCGCGATCGTGACACCGCGGGCCTTCAGCCGCGCCGCGAGCGCCTCGTCGCTGAGCGGGTGCGACTTGTCCTCGGCCCCCACCTCCTCCTGCAGCATCGTGCGCACGGCTTCCCAGCTCACGCTCTCGCCGCTCTCGGTCTCGGTGCCGCCCGTGAAGAAGCGGCGCAGCTCGATGAGACCGCGCGGGGTCTGCAGCCACTTGCCGCTCACCGCGCGGCTCACCGTGGCCACGTGCACCCCGAGGCGGTCGGCGACCTCGGTCATCGGCAGCGGCTTCATGTGTCCCGTGCCCTGGTCGAACCAGTCGCGCTGGCGCACCAGCACCTGGTCGATCACGCGCAGCAGCGTGGAGCGCCGCTGGGTGATCGCGTCGATGAGCCAGGTGGCGCTTCGGATGCCTTCCTGCAGGAACTTGCGCGTCTGGGCATCGACCCCGTCGCGCTCGGCCATGGCCGCGTAGTTGGGGCTCACCCGCAGCGGCGGCAGCGGACCATCGCACAGCGCGGCGACGTAGCGGTCGTTCTCGGCGTCGTACTCGACCATCGCGTCGGGAATGACCGTCTCGGCCTCATCGTCCACCAGATCCCGGCCCGGGGAGGTGGTGAGCCGTCGAAGACGCTCCTTCGCGGCCTCGACGGCGGGCAGCGCGAGACCGCTCCGCTGCGCGATGCGCGGCAGGCGGTTCTCGAGCAGGTCGTCGTAGTGCTCGCGCACGATCGCGATCGCATCGCGGATCGCCGCGCGATCGTCGGCCGAGGGTGGCTCGATCCAGCGGTCCGGGTCCAGCTTCGCCTCGAGCTGCAACAGCAGGCTCTCGCGGATGTCGCGCGCGCCCACGCCCGCCGGCTCGAGATACGCCTGCACGTGCGGCAGCGCCTCGGCGAGCGCGGCCTCGGTGAACGGCCCGCCGTCGGCCTGCGCGCTCTGCGCGGCAATCGTGGCAAGGTCGGCGGACAGCAGGCCGTCGTCATCGATGAAGTCGACGAGCAGCCGTCCCGCGGCGAGCACGGGCGCCGGAACCTCGGCCAGATCCCACTGGTGGCGCAGCTGCTCGCTCAGACGCTCGCGGCGCGCGGGCGTGCCCGCGAGCATCTCCATCTTGGTGTTGTCGTCATCGCCGCGGCGCGTGGGCCGGTGCCAGGGGCTGTCGTCGAACTCGCGCTCGAAGGCGCGGGCGCGCTCGAAATCCTGCGCCCTCTCGCCCACCTGCAGCGGTCGCTCGGAAGGCTCCTCATCGGGCGGGTCCTCGGCGCTCGAGGCGGGCGCCTGGCTCGCGTCCGGCTCCACGAGCTCAAGCGCGACGTTGCGCTCAAGTTCCTGCTCGACACGTTCCTGCAGCTGCGCAAGCGGCATCTGCAGCACCTCCATGCTCTGGATCATGCGCGGGGCAAGGCGCAGCGACTGACCCGTCTTCAGCTTCTGGGAGGTCTCGAAACGCACTCGCCCATGGTACGGGCGAGGACGCTGGATCAGGAGAGCTTCCTGCGTCCCGCGATCGCGTCGGCAAGTGCCCCGCGATGCGCGAACTCGATCTGGCTGCCGGCAGGCAACCCGCGCGCAAGCCGCGAGACCATCACGCCAAGCTTGGAAAGCCGATCCGCGAGATACAGGCCGGTGCTGTCTCCCTCGAGATCCGGATTCGTCGCAAGGATCACTTCGGTCACCTTCACGCCACCGGCGTTGCGCTCCGGATGCTCCACGCGCTGCAGCAGTTCACGCACGGTCAGCGTCTCGGGCCCGACGCCATCGAGCGGCTCCAGCCGCCCCATGAGGCAGTGGTACACGCCACGATGCGCCCCCGTCCGCTCCAGGATCCAGAGGTCCTTCGGCTGCTCCACCACCATCACCACGCTCGCGTCGCGACGCGGGTCGGTGCAGATCGGGCACGGATCGGCGTCGGTCACGTTGAAGCAGATGCCGCAATGACGGACCTGCGACTTCACCTGGTCGATGGCCTGCGCCAGGCGCTGCGCTTCGGCCTTCGGCGACTTGAGAACATGGAAGGCAAGGCGCTCCGCCGTGCGTCGACCGATGCCGGGCAGCTGCGCGAACGCCTCGACAAGCCGCTGCACCGGCTCCGGATGCGCGCCCGAGCCGTGGGCCGAGAAGGGAGAGCTGGATCGCCCGCTTGCCATGTTCAGCGCATGCTAGGCGTCGGCTTCCGTCTCGCCAGCCATGGGTGCCGGCGAAGCGCCCGCGCGTCGATCGACCTTCAGGACGATGGCGTCGAAGGCGTCCATCGCCTCGCGGACAAGCGGATGGTTCGGGATGCCGGCGTCCAGCCCATGCGTGGCGCGCGGTGCCGGAGCCTCGCCAGCCTCGGCGGGCGCATCGATCGCGACACGCCATGCGGGCCCGAGTCCCCGACGCACGAGTTCCAGCAGCGGCTCCGTGCGTCGCGAGGCGAACGCGCCGCCCATGCCCGCGCCGTCCGCCGCTCGAAGCCGAAGCACCTGACCGTCGAGCGACTGCGGCTCGAACGCCTCGTGCAGGGCCGCATCGCGCGGACTGGTCGCGATCGCGCCGATGCGGGACCAGGCCTCTGCAGCATCGCGCGGCGGAGGCATGGAGCCCGCCGACGCCGCAGCCGCACCGACCGGCGCCACGGCGAGCACCGGACGCTCCGCTTCAACTACCTTTTTTTTTTGATCCGCGGCGGTGTCGATCGGCTCGAAGGCCCGGTGCAGGCAGATGCGCGCCACCGTGGCATCCAGCACCGTGCGCGGCGCGCTGCTCGAGCGCGCGGCACGCAGGGCCGCCTCGCAGACGGCCACCAGGTGCACCAACTCCGCGCTCTCGAAGGCCTGCGCCTCCGTCGCGGCCTGCGCGCGCGCCTCGGGGGCCAACTCCACCAGGTCACTGTCGGCGCCGCACGCACGGATCACCAGCAGGTCCCGCAAGCGCGATGCAAGCAGCTCCAGCGACTGCTCGACCGGCGAGCCGCTCTCGAGCAAGCGTGCGGCCGCCTGCAGACCAGCCTTCGGATCACCGGCCGCGGCCGCCGCACTGATCGCCGCCACCAGCGCGGCGTCGGGCAGGCCCAGCGTCTCCTCGGCCAGCCGTGCCGTGATCGTGCCGCTCGCCGCCGCGATGAGCCGGTCCAGCAGGCTCAGCGCGTCGCGCATGCTGCCGTTGCCGAGGCGCGCCACGAGGTGCACCGCCGCGTCCTCCGCGCCCAGTCCCTCCTGCTTCAGCACCGCCTTCAGGTGCTCCACGATCCGGCCCGTGGCGATCGGCCGGAAGTCGAAGCGCTGGCATCGGCTCTGGATGGTCGCGGGCACCTTGTGCGGCTCGGTGGTGCACAGGATGAACTTCACGTGCGAGGGCGGCTCCTCCATGGTCTTCAACAGGGCGTTGAAGGCCGGGGTGGTGAGCATGTGCACCTCGTCGATGATGTAGATGCGGTACGGGCTGCGCGCGGGCGCGATGCCGGCCTTGCTGATGAGGTCGCGCGCGTCATCCACGCCACGGTTGCTGGCGCCGTCGATCTCGATGACATCGAGATCCTCGCCGCGCAGGATGCTGGCCCCCACCGCCGTCGACTCCGAGAGATCCTTCGGCGCGTTCAGCGCGCGCGCGAAGACGCGCGCCATGCTGGTCTTGCCCACGCCGCGCGTGCCGCAGAACAGGTAGGCGTGCGCCGTGCGCCCCATGGTGATCGCGTTCTGCAGGGTGCGGGCGATCGACTCCTGGCCGATCAACTCGTCGAAGCTGCGGCTGCGATAGCGCCGGGCGAGCACCGTGTAGGCCTTGGGCGCGTCGGCGGAAGGCTCCAGCGCGCCCGCGATGAGCAGGCCGTCGCCTTCGGGTTCCGAGACTTCCTTGTCCTTGGTCTTTCGCGCCACGCAAGCTCCGTTGGAATCTCGACGACGCGGAGGACGGCCAGGCTTGCGCCGGCATGGGCGACGCCGCTTATGGCTGCTGCGGTCAAGCCCTGACCAGGTTCACGGGCCGTCCACCCGACGGGCCCGACCGTCCTCCGACGCCTTCGAGGACGCAGATCCTAGCCGCGACGCCACCACTCGTACAATCGTCGCAGCATGCCGAACGACGAGGCCCCGAGCACGATTCCGACGGACGCCTCGGTGCACGCACCGGCCGAACCGCCGGCCTCGCCGCCCTCGATCGACCGTCTGGCGCCACGACTTCCGGAGAGCCGCGAGGCGCGCTCTGGACGCCTGCTGATGCTGGTCATCCGGTCGGTGTTCATGATCCTGCTGGTGTCGGTCACGCTGCTGACCGTCAACAGCGTGCGCAGCACCGGCGAGTTCACCTACTCCACGATGGTGGGCTTGATCATCTCGATGGTCGCGGTGGGCCTTCTGGTGCTGGCGGTCGACGCGCTGACGCCGAACAAGCGACTGGCCGGCGTGGTGGGCATCTACCTTGGCGTGTGCCTCGGACTCATCGGCGCCGTCGCGTTCGGCGCGCTGATCGACGTGATCGCCCGCGCGTGGGAGATCCAGCAGTCCCTCGGCGTGTACCTGCCACTGGCGAAGTCCGTGGTGGGCCTCGTGTTCTGCTACCTGAGCATCAGCGTGGTGCTGACCACGAAGGACGACTTCAGACTGGTGATTCCCTACGTGGAGTTCTCCCGAACCCGGCGCGGCGTGCGCCCGTGGCTGGTGGACACCAGCGTGCTGATCGATGGCCGACTTCCGGCGCTTGCGGCGTCCGGATTCGTCGACGCGCCGATCGTGGTGCCGCAGTTCGTGGTCGAGGAACTTCAGAAGCTGGCGGACAGCGGTGACCGCGGCAAGCGTGGACGCGGACGCCGAGGCCTGGACCTGCTCGGGCGCCTGCGCGAGAGCCCCTACGCGGACGTGTCGCTGCAGGACTTCCGCGTGGCCGGCATGGGCGTGGACCGCATGCTGGTGGAGGCCGCACGCAGCGAGGGCCTGCGCATCCTCACGCTCGACAACAATCTGGAGGCCGTGGCGCGCATCCAGGGCGTGACCGCGCTGAACCTGAATCATCTTGCGACCACGCTTCGACCGGCGCTCGGCCCCGGCGACACGGCCAACGTGCAGGTGACCAAGCGTGGCGAGGGCGAGCGACAGGGCGTGGGCTACCTGCCGGACGGCACGATGATCGTGATCGAGGATGGCCAGTCGCGGGTGGGCGCCACGGTGTCGGTGGTGGTCACGAACGCGGTGCAGACAGCCGCGGGCAGACTGCTGTTCGCCAAGATCGAGGGCGTCGCCCCGGCGACCTCGGAGAGCATGGCCGACGCCGCCACGCGACAGCCGCGCCACACGGGCGGCGCACCCGCGCGCGACCCCAGGACCTGAAACGCGTCTCAAGCAGCCATGCGAACGCTGAGCACGGCCTCGGCGAGCGCGCGGACGCGCTCCATCGGTGCATCATGCGCCGGATCGCGCAACGCCTCCTCCACCTTCGCGAGCGCCTCCGGAGGCATGCCCTTCAGCACGCGCTCCGCCGCCCACGGCTCCAGACTCAGGAGCAGCTGGGCCACCTCATTGGCTGGCGCGCCCTGCTCCAGACGCTCCACCAAGGCGGTGGTGATCAGCGTGCCCTGCTCCGCAACCTGCCGGTGCAGTGCCATGGAGAGCGTTCCCGCGATCGGATCCTCCTCGCCGACTTCAGGCAGCGGAGGCGCCACGTCCACGCGGCGCGTTCGCCAGAACCAGACCGCCCACGCAAGCCCCACGGCGGCGGCCGCACCCGCCGCCCACAGCCACGACGGCCATCCCGCACTCGAGACGCTCGGCGCGCTTGGCGCGACGACCGGGGCCGCGGGAGCCGCACGCACCGGAACCTGCGCCGACGCCAGCGCCGCGCGACCGTCATCGCCACCCTCGGCTCCAAGTGCGCATGCAAGCGCTCGGATCCCCGAGGCCTCGTCGATCACGGTGACCTGCTCCGCCTTCAGTCCGGGCACCGCGGCGCACAGCAGCGTGCCGGCGGCATCGACCAGCTGCACCGGCACCACGCCATCACGCATCGCGATCGAGACCACCGCCGATGCGCCGCGACCGTCGGCCTGACTCGAGGTCAGGATGGTCACATCGCGCACGTCGGGCCTTCGTCGCAGCACCTCCTCCACGCGAGCCACGGCAGCACGCATGCGTCGCTCGCGGGCCTGCTCCTCGGTGAGGAACGGGTTGTCGGCTCCGGAGAACCATTCCGACACGCCGCCGGATGAGGATGCGCGTGCGTGCGCGGCGGTCTCGACCACCGGCTGGGGTGACGGACTGCGCGCACTTCCCTTCCACGCCACGACACCGAACGGCAGCGCGGCGGCGACCAGCGCCATGGACCAGGCGAAGGGAGCGGTGCGGATGGACTCGGACAGGTTCTTGGGGAAATTCACGGTCGAGGGGCCTCCATGCCCAGTCGGAACTCTTCATGTCGGCGTTCCGGGTCCCAACCGTGCAGAAAGCGGCTACGCCTTCACCACGGCGGTGTCGGTCACGACCTCGGACACGCCGACCCCGCGGCGACTCACCAGGGCCGGGAGCGCCAGCACCGGCGAGAGCATCGTGAGGCCCTTCAGAAGGTTGCGGATCACGTGCCGCGGCCAGCCCGCATCGGAGCCGTCCGAACCGCGCACCGCGCCACCGAAGATCCGCTTGCCCATGGAACGCGACCCGGCGCACTCCTCGAGCATGCCGAAGGCCACCGTGCCGACCGTCATCCAGATGAAGGGCCGCGCCTCGTCCAGATCGGTCACCCACAAGGGAACGCCGAACAGCGCCTCGGGGCCGACATCGAAGGCCATCATGGCCGCCAACCCCACCGGCGCGGCATCGAAAGCGAGTGCGGCGATCCGGCGCCCCACCGGCATGCCGACGGGCGGTCCGCCCGGTATCGCCGTGCCGCGCACCTGACGCGCCGCCTTCAGGATCGCCGCCAGCATGAGCGCCCCGAGCGACAGCACTCCAAGCACGGGAAGATGGAACCAGCGCGCGGCCGTCGAGGCCTGCTGGTCAACGATCCTCGCGTCCTCGAAGGCACCCCCCGCGGCCACCATCGGCGCCCAGGTGACCTCGTCGGCGCCGACCTCGAGTGCGCCGATGCCGTCACCCCATCCAAGCACGACGCCCCGTGCGGGCGTCATGCCTCGCGCCACGAATCGGCCGCCCTCCACCATGCCGATGCTGCCGTCGCTCGCCTGGACGCACAGCAGGTCGGCACCCGGAATCGTGCGCGTCCACACCGGCAACGCGATCGGAACGCTTCGCCAAGCGCCCGACTCGCGCACCCATCGAAGGGTGGATCCGTCCGGCAACTCGACCAGATACCAGAGTCCGCCTCGCGCGCGCACGAATTCACGGCGCGTGGCGGCCGGCGCATGCGACGGCAGCTCGACCTCCACCCATGTCTCGCCGATCAGTCGAAGCGCGCGCGAAGGCGTGTCGGCGCAGAGGGCCCAGAGTTCGCCATCGATCGCGGCGACGCTCGCCACGCGCTCGCGCGGCAGTGACGCACAGAGCCGCATGCCCGCCGGTCGCACGAACCACAGATCGCTCGCGGGATTCACCACCGCCGTGCCTCGCACGAGCTCGCATCGCCCCTGCTTCGCGCCGAAGAGGACCCAGACGCGGTCACCCTCGGCCGCAAGCGCGGCAGGCGCCTCGTCGAACTTCGCCACGGCGTGCCGCACCAGCGTGCCGCCGGGCCCCTTCGCCCCATGCGTGACGATCCACGCCTTCTCCTCCCGCTGCACCCACCACAGGTGATCGCCCGAGGAGGTCGCGACGAGCGCCGGGCCGTCCGGCGCTGCCGCGGCGATCCACAGAAGGGCGACAGGCACGAGCCAGCGCAGCCATGCGACCCAGCCATGCAGGACACCGCGCATGTCAGGGATGCACCACGTCCTGATCCAGCACTTCCTTGGGGCGAAGCGCTTCCGTGAGCGCCGCCAGGTCGAAGAGCCGGTCCTTCAGACGGGCGGGATCGGTTCCGGGCTGATCCCAGAAGATGTCCCACGTCGCTCCTGCGTCGCCCGCCTCGATCCGCATGGTGCCGGCGATCTCGGGCCACGCACCTGGCGGCAACCCGCGCACCGACACCGAGAGCGGACGCGTCAACGTGGACCGCGCGATCAGGTGTCCCGTCGCATCGAGCAACTCCACGCGTTGCGGAAGCGAGCCCGGTCGCTCCACCAGCACGCGTGTCCTGCGCCAGCCACCCACCGGCGAGGCGAGGTCCCACTCGATCCAGCGCGCGCCGTTCTCGACCTCGCCAGCACGAGCGCGCGCGGGCCATGGCCGGGCCGACATGAGTTCAAGCACGCTTTCGGGGCCCACGAACGGAAGGATCGAATCCCGTGGAGCGCTGCCGCGACGTCCCGTGGTCAGGCGACTGGGATCACGCTTCAGCTCGAAGATCCACCACCGCTCGGCATCGGCGCCCGCCCACGCCAGCCGCTCGCCGACCTTGTCCGCGCGAAACGCCATGCGCTGGCCCGAGTCGCGCCAGGCGAGTTCCACCTGCGTCTGCTCGAAATGCGATCCCTCGTCGTCCTTCCAGCGCACTTCCAGCGAACCCCGGCTGGCGAACTCGCCAAGCGCCTCGGTGCGTGCGGACTGGCCCGCCACGAAGTCAGCTGGGGACGCGCTGGAGGCGGCCATGTCCGCGGATCGCGCGGAACCCTGATTCGCCGGCGGCGCCGCGCATCCGGCAAGGATCAGCAGCACGCCCGCGAGCCAGCGATCACGCATCGAAGGAGACCACCGCGCCCAGTTCATCACCAAGCGCCGCGATCGCTTCCTCGTCGAGCGCCGGCCGCACCACCGGGGTCGCCGGAGCGCCCTCGGCATCGCCGCGACGCGAGAAGAGCCACGTCTCGACCCCTTCGACGCGCTCCACGCGCAGGTGACGCAGCCGCTTCTTGCGCAGCAGGATCATGGCCAGAAGCCAGCGCACCGCGACGCGATTGGGACGGTCATCCTCGGCGAGCCGATCGAAGACCTCCTCGATGGCCTCGTCATCAAGCACCAGGCGCCGCTTGGCGTCGGGCTCGGGCATGACGGTCTTCCACCAGCACAGCAGCCCCTCGGGCCGCGCACCCGCCAGCCACGCGGCCTGACTGAACTCGAGGCGCTCGAAACCCCCCTGGCCGTTCTCGCGCACGGTCGTCACGCACGGCGTGCCTGGCGGAAGCGCTTCACCACTCGCCGCGCACTTGAAGGTCGGCTTGCCCACGGGAATGCTGGTCGCATCTCGACTCATCCTGCGAATCCTAGCGATCCGCGGCGAATTCGCGTGGTACAGTCGGCTCGTGTTCGACCGTCTCTTCCAGCTCTTCAGGGGGAGTGATCCGCTCAGCGTGGCGGTCGAGCTGTCGGTGATCTTCGTGGGCGTGCTGTTCGTGCTGCGCTTCCTGCAGGGAACGCGCGGCGCCGGCGTGTTCAAGGGCGCGATCATCCTGGTGGCGGTGCTGCTGCTGGGCATCCGTTTCGCGGGCCTCTTCAGCGAGAGCTTCGCGCGCCTGCGGTTCCTGAGCGAGGGCCTGCTGGGCGCGATCGCGGTGTTCCTGCTGGTCGTGTTCCAGCCGGAGCTTCGTCAGGCCATGGTGCGGCTCGGCCAGACGATCGTGCCAAGCGAGCGGCGAAACCTGGACCCGCTCGTCGATTCGCTCGACGAGGCCGTAGGGTTCCTGAGCCGCAACCGCTTCGGCGCGCTGGTGGTGATCGAGCGCGGCACGAGCCTGGCCGGACTTGCATCGCAAGGCGTGCAACTCGACGCACGACTGACCGCGCCGGTGCTCGAGAGCATCTTCTGGCCCAGCAGTCCGCTGCACGACCTGGCCGTGGTGATCCGCGGCGAGCGCATCGCGGCGGCGAGCGTGCAGCTGCCGCTGACCGACGAGACCTTCGCGGTGCGCCTGGGCGCACGGCATCGCGCGGCCGTGGGCGTGACCGAGGAGTGCGACGCGCTGGTCGTGGTGGTCAGCGAGGAGAACGGCGCGATCCGTCTTGCCGAGAGCGGCAAGCTCTCCGATCCGGTTCCGCATGCGGACTTCGCGGAACAGCTTCGCACGCGGCTCAGCCGACCGAAGCGACGCGGACAGGGCTCGCTGCTGGGCGCGATCTTCGGCAGCGTGGGCGGCGTCGACGCCCCGGTGCTTCCAACGCCCGGCTTGAACGACGAGCCCGCGAGCATCGTGGAGGCAGCCACCGAGGCCGCCGCGGCCGAAGCCGACGCCACACGCGCGCACGCAAGCGGGTCGGCCGAGGACGAGGTCGAGACTCGCAAGGAAGCCTGAGATGAGCGAGTGGCGCAACCGCATCTCGACGCTCGTGGTGGCCATCATCGCCACGCTGCTCATCTGGACGTGGGCCGCCGACCGCACACGCGACGTGCGCATCCTGACCGGCAGCGTGGTGCTGCGTCCGGCCGACCCATCGCGCCAGTTCGTCGATCCCGCGCAGCCGCAGGCCGTCACGGTGACGCTGAAGGGAAGTCCAGCCAGCATCAACGCCATCCAGACCCGGCTGGAGCAGGGCCTCGTGCTCACGCTCGATCCCGGCGTGGTCGGCCAGGAGCCGGGCCAGCGCACGCTGAACCTGGCGCCGCTGATCGAGGCCGCCCCGGAGATTCGCGCCACCGACGCGTCGATCTCGGCCGTGCGGCCCGATCGCATCGACGTTCGCGTTGGCGCCATGGTGCCCGTGCGCATGGCGGTGCGCGCCGTCGCGCCGCTCGCGACGCTGCGCGGCGACACGAAGGTGGAACCGGCCGAGGTGCAGGTGCTCGTGCCGGAACCTTCCGCAAGCACGGCCAGTCAGGAGACTGCCGAGGCCGTCGTGGACGCGAAGGACCTGCCCGAGGGCTCCACCCACGATGTCACCGCATCGTTGCGCCTGCCGGAATCGCTGAAGCTCGGCGCATCGCAGGCCATCTTCACGCCCGATCGCGTGAAGGTGCAGTTCACCGTCGCGGCCCGAAGCCGCTCCTTCACGCTTCCAACCGTCCGAGTCGAGGTCGCCGGAGCACCCGAGGACCTGCAGGGATTCGACGTCTCCTTCGGTGAACAGGGCGACCTGCTTCGGGAGGTCGTCCTGAGCGCGCCCGGTGACGCACTGGGCCCGATCGAGGCGGGCCAGACGCGCGCGGTGGCGATCGTGCATCTCACGCCGGAGGAACTCAGCAAGCGGATCCCCCAGAAGCAGGTCAGCGCATGGGTGCTGCCCCCCGGCGTTCAGGTGGAAAGCGTGGCCGGGAAGCGTCCCTCCGAAGTCATGGTGCCGCTGAAGATCGAGCCGCGGGCGAAACCGACGGAGCCACCCGCGCCCGCCCCAGCCGAACCTGCCGCACCGAAGACCGACTGAATCGCGATCAGCCTCGGGCCGCGCGAACCACGTGCCAGAGCTTCTTGCCGCGCCGCAGCAAGGCGATCTCGCCGTGCAGAAGGTTCGCCGACGTGAGCCGAGCCTCCGCGGCAGCCTTCTCGCCGTTCACGCTCACGGCGCCCGCGCCC
>Ga0164293_10002830_pt1 | contig 14746 bp, 9 predicted proteins | sample GEODES118metaG_FD_111487 | JGI IMG/M metagenome (GOLD analysis project Ga0164293, IMG submission 111487) | Eutrophic lake water microbial communities from Lake Mendota, Wisconsin, USA - GEODES118 metaG | ecosystem: Environmental > Aquatic > Freshwater > Lake | place: USA: Lake Mendota, Wisconsin...
ATCAAAGCTAGTAACAGCACCGTCCATGGCGAGTTCCTTTTATGGAGTTGGGTCTTGGTAAACACAGCTTCTAAAAGGACTCGCCTCTTTTCAATATCAACTAGTTTTCGGATAGGCTCTTAGCCAACAGAAGCGCCTATTCCAGTTGCGAGTGGGCAGTTCGGCGTGATGATCGCCTACCGGGTCTGTGATACAACTTGGACCCGGCGCCACCGTCCGTGAACATTACAGGGTTCAAGGAGTTGAGCCGGCCATACAAACTAGCAGAGCGGCCGCTGGACCCGGGAGTGATTTACGGAAAACTGGACTTTGGAAAATAGCGGATCGGCGAATCCATATCTGGAATTCTTGATGACGGCCTCGGGAACGTGTCGAGCGCAGAACGGCACCGGCTTCGAGTAGCTGGTGACCGCAATGATGGGAAAGTTCACCGAGGAACATACACAGTACCTTCTCCATGCCACCTGTTACCAAACAAGCCGCCTGAAGCCCTACATCTGCTGGTCTCAACAGCTACCTACTACGTTGTGGAAACCAAAAACTATAAGAGTAGATTAATGCAGCGATTCAGATGTCAGCGCTATCTATGTCTGGCTTGGAGCTGGCTTTTCTTATTCTGTCATTCTTCCCAACCAATTCAATAACAGCTCTAGTACCACCATCACCAAGCCTTGGGGCGGCTAGCCTAACGATTCTTGTATACCCACCAGGTCGCTCGACAAACATTGGACCTACATAAGCAAATAATGCTTCGGTCGCTCGTTTATCCCGAAGGATTGATAACGCTTTTCGCTTAGCGTTAACAAAGGGTGTCCTAGCATTGCACCAATTGATCCAAGATTCGCTACTTCGCCAGAGCTTATAGTCCTCTGAACCACGAGAGGCAGAGGTCGCGTACTTATTAGCCTCTTCAAGAGATTGTAGAGAATTCTTGGCTAATGTAATGCATTTCTCTATAAGTGGTCGGACCTCCTTGGCTTTCTCCAGGGTGGTGACAATACGTCCTGGTACCTTTGCGTCGCTCTGCCCCGCAAGACCAGTTGTAGTCAAGAACAGAGAGCTGGCTAAGTTGCTTAATAAGGCACGCCTATGACTAGAGCTCCGCCCCAAAACCCGACTTTTTCTTCGATGTCGCATATTAGATCTTACTTATTCAAACGGTTGAAGAAAACTTGTGCTTACCCAGCAATCACGCCAAACTACGGGACCGCGACAACCACTCACAACGATGCAGACGGAACTCGCATTCCCAAATGCAAGCCAAATTGTGCCAATTTCTCCCGTACTTCATTGAGGGTTGTATCTCCAAAATTCCGAACTTCCAAAAGTTGATCTTCAGTACGCTGAACAAGATCTCTGAGCGTCGAGATATTCTCGCTTTCTAAGCAATTGTTTGCACGTACAGAAAGCTTCAATTCAGAAAGTTTCATATTAAGCTTGCTTTCTAGCTGGGCTTCAGCGGAACCTGACCCACTTCTGCCCGCGGAAAATATACTTGGCCCAAGCTCTCGGTATTGAACGAATGGATTTAAATGCTTCCGAAGAATTTTCGCCGCTTCGATGAGCGCCAATTCGGGGGATATCGAACCATCGGTCCAGATTTCAACAATCAACCGATCGTAGTTTGTCTTCTGTCCGACGCGAGTGTCTTCAACTTGATACCGCACTCTAGTAACCGGACTAAAAACTGCATCAATCGGGATGATCCCAATTTCGTGATCAACAACACTGTGCTCAGTGCTGGGAACGTAGCCACGACCGTTCTCAACCACCATCTCCATCATAAACGGAACATCTCTCGTTAGCGTGGCGATAACATGGTTCTTGTTGATAATTTCAACATCGGCATCCGCTTGAATGTCTCCACCGGTCAAAACGCCTAACCTATTACTCTCCAACGTCACAACTCTCGTGGCTTCACTGAAATTGCGTACTATCAAGCTCTTGACGTTGAGGACGATGTCAGTGACATCTTCAACCACGCCGTCAATAGTCGTGAACTCATGCTGAGCACCGCGAATTTTAATTTGCGTCACTGCACTTCCCATCAAACTACTCAAGAGCACCCTGCGTAAGCTATTCCCTACGCTTGCCCCGAAGCCTCTTTCGAATGGCTCTGCAGTAAATCTACCGTAAGTGGGTGTCAGCGACTGGCGGTCAGCTTCCAGCGAACCCGGCAATTCCATCCCTCGCCATCGAATGTGCATCAGGAATCCCCTCTAAATATTACAAATTGAGCTAAAAAACCACATTGATTCGAAGCGATGCCGAAGTCCGTTGAACCGCGAATCAAACACGCCTTTTCTTCCGAGGCCTACAACCATTATGCGGGATTGGAGTCACATCCTCGATCAGCTTGACATTCAAACCAGCAGCCTGGAGTGAAGTTATCGCACTTTCCCTCCCTGCCCCCGGCCCCTTCACACGCACCTCAACATCGCGCATTCCGAACTTGGTAGCCTTTTCAGCGGCCTGCTGGGCGGCACACTGACCAGCAAAAGGAGTACTTTTCCTGCTACCCTTGAACCCTGAAGTTCCCGCTGTTGCCCAGCACAACGTATCGCCCCTGGGGTCGGTTATAGTTACCGTTGTGTTGTTAAAAGTGCTGTGAATATGAACGACACCACTACTCACGTTGCGCCGAACTCTCTTCTTTTTGTTTGTTTTTGCCACCGCCAAGACCCAATTAATATCGAAGAAAAAAATACACTATCTCATCACCACCTAGGATCACTTGAGATCCTTGACACCCTTCTTGCCCGCGACGGTCTTTCTCGGACCCTTCCGGGTGCGTGCATTCGTTTTAGTTCGCTGACCACGAACAGGAAGCCCAGCACGATGCCTGAGGCCGCGATAGCACTTAATCTCACGAAGCCTGCCGATGTTTTGAGTAACCTGACGCCGAAGCGGACCCTCAACCGTATAATCTCGCTCCAACATTGTTGCCAAGCGACTCAACTCCTCTTCGGTAAGATCACTGGCCCTCCTGGCCGGGTCAATCTTGAGTCTCTCGCAAACCTCCCTGGCAGTGTACAAGCCGACACCATAAAGGTATGTCAGCGAGTACTGAACCTGCTTCTCGTTGGGTATATCTACACCCATCATTCGGGGCATAAAAGACCTCGTGCTGTAGTGAACAAAAAATTAGTTGACCGATGCATGCCAGCGTCGAATCCAGATTTTCACAGGCGTAGTAGGACAGGGTGAACACTATAAGCCACGCATCGCCGAGAACTCAATGGGTATTTGTGGATTTATGCAAGATAATTTGCCGGACCCATCTTTGGAGTTCCGTAGGAGCGGAGTCTTCTTTAGCCTTCGAAATTCGCATGCATTCGACGAGTGCGAAATCATCCGAAACGAGCGCGATACGAGTATCCCCAATCGCCTGAGACCACACTTTTGTCAACCAAACCTCAGTAACTATCGTTCGGAATACTTCGTATACTGACGAGCCGCCTACCACAAATCCCTTCCTTCCCGTTGATTGAAGCTTTTGAAGAGTCTCGGTTATGGAATTCGCTGAATAGACACCTGGTTGGCCCCAGGTTTTGTCTCTCGTAATAACGATTGTTGTGCGACCTGGCAAAACGCGTCCGATCGAGTCAAAAGTTTTTCTGCCCATGATGAGCGTGCCCCCTTGGGTTATGCTCCTAAACCTTTTTAGGTCAGTGGAAAGCCTCCAAGGCATACCTCCGGCGCTTCCAATAATTCCAGCAGGCGTTGAAGCTACAACCATTATCAAGTCGCGATTTGTGTTTTCAGGCATCCAATCCCTCGCGTGGGCGGCTGGGGGCTACTTCGTCGCTTTACAACTAGGTGTCGATTAAATCCTCAGACGGGAGCAAGGGAGCCTTGTTTTCAAGCGATTCTTGCTTCTCTCTCAATGGTTCTTTCTTTTCAAAGCTATTTAGTTCCTGCTCAAGCTGTTTTACATTGTCGTGTTCACCCCGCCTTCCAAGATCAATCGCCTTTTTGCTCCACTCAATTGCTGCTTCGAAGTCGCCTGCCTCAGCGTAAGCGGCTGCCAAAGTACTAAGAATGTAAGGCTCTTTGTAATCGGATAGACTCGCAGCTTCAGTTGCTAACTCTATCGAACGCTTGCCATTTCGAAGTGAATCATCGGGAGACGTCGCTAAGACCCAAGCTAGGTTGTTAAGAACACCGCTTTTCAGCGAAGGATTTGCTATTCCGAACTGAAGAGCTTGCTCATAGTCTTTTATTGCCTCCGAGTGGCGCCCCATTCCGAGTAGTGTGTCCGCACGGCTTCTCAGCGCTGCGATATTCTTAGGTTCACGGAGAAGTACCTCGCTAAGTATCCGAACCGCATTTGATGGCCTTTTGTCTTGCACGAAGAGACTGGCTAGCTGAAGTGACCAAAATGCGTCTTCTGGATTTGCTTTGGCGATTAAGGTCATGTCGTTGATCGCATCGGCTAATCTGCCCTCCTCGACCGCGATATAGCAGCGCACCCTCATCGCAGCAAGACTTTCCGACACTCGTGACTCAACTCGAATCGCGTCGTCGAAATCATTTTTTGCGCCTTTTAGATCCCCTTTGGCTAGAGCAATTTCTGCCCGCTGCAGGAGAGAGATCGGGTCTTTTGGCTGAAGTTCTATCGCTTTGCTAAAATCCTTAGCTGCCTCTACGTCGTCGCCGTTTGCGCGTCTGATCAAGCCCCTTAGGCGAAAAAAGCCCTCGGACGGATTGGCTTCAATAGCTTCGCCCAGTAGCTTTATGGCGGCCTCTGTCTTGCCCAAAGTTACCAACTGCTCTATTGCCATCTGTATCACAGCTTGGTTGTTAGGCATTTTCTGAATTATGAAACGAAGATCCTCTATAGCATCCTCTGCTTGCCCATTCCTGAGGCTGTGAACGGCCCTTGCCTGACGAGCCTCAGGGTTGGATGGATCTAGCGAGATGGATTTGTTTAGATCAGCCTTTCTGTTTTCCTCATCAATCTGGGAGAGGGACCGAACAAAGTAGGCCTCGCTTTGAGCCCTGGGGTCGCCTCTCAACAAGTCGACTGCCGTGGAGCAAGATTGCCGAGCCTCCTCTAAGTTCCCCTCAGGCAAAAGATTAAGACGCGCGATTAGTAAAAACGCTTCAACCAAATCTGGGTCGTTTGTTGTAGCTGACCTAAGGCTTTTCAAAGCGTCTGTCCTGAGGCTTCTCGCTTTCAATCCGCCGCCTTGATTGAGTTCTGCAACGATACGCTGGGCTTGCTCCAATTGTATAGAACCAATCATTTTCTTAGCAAATAAGGCATTTTCATCGCTCACGCCCTTTTTCAATGCTGTTTCTAAAAGACTAATAACCTTTTGCAATTCTTTAGTATCGTCTGCGTCTATCCTTAACACGATTGCTTGGTCTAAGTCGCTTTGGCCGCCCCTTTCGACTTTGTCTAATCCAGTATCACTTAGCGAATCGGAGGCGACTGACGACTTCTTTGGTTCATCGATCCCAAGGACACATGCGGGTGTTGCAACTGAGATACCCAACACGATCGCATGTACTATTAAAAAGCATGGATAAAAGCCCACAAGGCACTGCGACCGCCCCCGCAGGCTGGGAACAACATCTATAGGCATTTCAAAAAAAGAACACCTAATTTTACTTGCATTCATAACGTGACCTAAAAATGCTAATTGGTTTGCAAATTATCGAAATAAATGCCCAGCACTCGGCCGCCGAAGGGGCCCACTTATGTACACACATAAAATGCGTTTGGGGCATTTTCGCGATCAGGTTTTTGAGTTCCTAAATCACCTCTGGCCGAGAATTTGATTTGTTAAACGCTTAGGAAAAATTTGAGGCGCGAAGTTAATCAAGCTACAAACTCAATAAATCATGTTAACCGAATTTCTGGGAAGAAGCAATCAAACAAATTCATGTGCCTTCTTAAGAATTCACGCGGGCTTTAATATTCCTAAAAAGCGGTGGAAGGTCATTAGCAGTGGTTCTGTTTGTTGCACTCTATAATTCATCTCTACTCCAGGGATAGCATTCCCTCAGAGTTGACTGTTCGACGAAAGGCAATGGCCATTGATTTTCACTGCTATCATATCTGATCTAAATCCGGCCAAGCATTCGAGGCGACCCGTCGTTAATAAGATTTCTTACCAAGCAAGCATCTTTGACTTCGAGTATTATCATAAAACCGCACACCAGCCTGAGTTGATTTTTCTGAATAAACTCAGCCTATAATGGCAATTGCTACTGAAAACCCAAGTTTCTAACAAACTGAAATTGTGCGCACACACCTCCACTACAAGTATTTTTTGGATTTCATATCAAATCACCATATAACTCAAACCGGTGGAATCAAGAATCGCAAGCCCACACCACTTGCTCGAGGTGAAGACAGCAATCCATTATCGCCTAATCGAACTTACGCCTTAATATATAGACACGCCAGATTATATGGACAGGCCAGAATATATAGACACGCCAGGGGTGGTTTGTAGAACATTTTTCGCGATCAAAAACAAGTGATTCACTGGGCTTGCAACAAAGTAGATTTACCGTAGCTTATCTGCCCGCCCCCAGTTACCTTTTCCATTTGATTGCATTTGGTGAACGCATGGGTTCAATAAACTTGAAATCTCATTTGATTTAGTTATCTCGCGTTGACACAACTAGGCTTGACACAGATCCGAGAACTTAGCAGTAGTAGCCCACGCGAAAACCGTCTCATCCGCCTGCTTGTCTGCTACTCTTACGTGAATGTTACTTTTTAATAGCATTACGCGAATACAACATTGACCTAATCAGAGCAACGAACACTTCAGGCCCTCCCCTGTTTTCTTAAATTCCGCCACCGCCACTGCTTCACTCATCAAAGAAGGCCTTTTAATCGCAGTAGTTCCCCAATTAATCTATTGCAAAACATCCGACTGTTCTGTTATTTCCGGTGAACTTGGGTAGCGATCTCGGTAGTCTCGGCAACCAAGTTTCATTTCCACAATGTTCAGTTGCTGAGCAGGAGAATTGGGGGTGGAGAGTCTAGGTGCAATTACTTGTTTCTGATTGGCTAATCCTAAAGATGATGGGAAGTTAAATTATTCTTACCGTCAACGACATGGGGCTTTGCAGGAAATGCCTATTTTTATTGTGTTCTCAAATGCTGCTTTGCACAGCCCCAGGGCCGTTTACAACAACGCGAGAAAATTTTTTTGATTGACCTAATTCATTAGGATTGTTTTTGGAAAAGCTTAATTCCGTAATTAAGTAACGCCGATACGAATTAAGCACGTGTTCGCTTCTGAGGTGACGCGTCATTTAGCGTCCAGGATGGATTGCTACGAATCGCTATTGCATGAACATGGAGGTTTGGATGACAACGAGTATCACGCCCGATGAAGATATCCAACAGGTTTGGGCCTCTTTTTGCACTTTACCCAAAGACTGTCCAGACAGAGAGTCTCTTAGGAATCGGTTGGTAGAGCGGTATATGCCATTGGTTCGTTACAATGGGGAGAAAATTTGGCAGAGATTACCAGACGGAGTGGAGTTGGATGATTTGGTTAGTGCAGGGATTTTTGGTTTGATGGATGCTATTGACGCATTCGATTTGGAACGCGGTGTAAAGTTCGAAACTTATTGTGTTCCAAGAATTAGAGGTGCTATGCTCGATGAACTTCGGACGATGGACTGGGTTCCTCGTTTGGTTCGAAGTAAGGCTAGTAAATTGAATGAGGCTAAAAAATCGCTTGAGGCAAAATTCGGGCGTATTCCAACAGATCAAGAAGTAGCAACTTATCTAGAAATTCCTGTTGCTGATTTGGAAAAGATGCAGCATGAGGCAAACGCTGTCGGCCTTGTATCGCTGAATAAAAAGTGGTACGAAACGGATAGTTATAAAGACGTTCGAGAAATCGACGTTCTTGAAGATAAGAAAGGAGAAGACCCTACTCGAAGGGTGCAGAAGACGGATTTGATGCGAATGGTCACAAAGGGCTTAAACCGAAACGAGCGACTGATCATCATTCTCTACTACTACGAAGAGCTTACGATGAAAGAAATTGGGGCCACTTTAGATTTGTCTGAATCAAGGGTAAGCCAGATGCACAGTGCGATTGTTGGTCGCTTACAAGAACAGTTGAGTCGAAGGCGTGCTGAGTTCAGTGCATAATTTGCTTTTTTTGCGAAAATGCCTGATTCATTGACAGCTTCGCTAATGAGAGCGAAACAGGCTTGCCACAGTCAGCCTTTGGCTAGGGATTGTTAGGGAGCATTTTCCCGCCCGATAACGATCTGCTTTCCAGCCTTATTTCGGAGCACCAAGACTTTCCAAGTGTTTTGCTGTTTAACCTCCGCTTTGGGTTGGGATGAGTGTCGGTTTTCCGAATCGGTATTGTTAAAATCTGGTGCCGGGAAAAGACTAAGGATTTAGAGCTGGAAAATGCGGTGTAACAATCAAGTTTATATTGCGTTAATCATTTTGAATAATTCCAACGCGGCGACTGTTTGAGAAAATGCTATGTGGCTTAAAACGAAAACGCAGCAAGTTCGCGTGTGATCTCAACGACGACTGATTCGCAATAGAAGGTTGTCCCAAGAAAATAAATATCGGTAAGGGATTGTGCTTCACTAAGCGACGAATGGATAGACTTCTTTGTTGCGCTGCGAACTGTAACCTATCATAGTGCAGGCCCTATTTTTTCACTCTGCAATTCCTGATAAGCTTAGCCTGCGTATTTCTGACTACCATTGGGCGTAAAGGGGAGGAAAGGTAGTCATAGGGTTGGTTTTTTTGATTTGCATCTAAGCGTCTAATTTTCGGCATTTCAACACAGGAAATTTGTGTTTTGAATATTGCTCGCAAATTTTGAAAAATCGTCTGGGTTCAATATGTCAACAATGGATGAAATAGTTTCGCTTTGCAAGCGACGAGGGTTTTTGTTTCAGTCGAGCGAGATTTATGGGGGACTCCAAGGATTCTGGGACTACGGACCGCTAGGTGTTGAATTAAAACGCAATCTAAAGGACGCTTGGTGGCAAGATATGGTTAGTGCTCACGATACACTAACTCGCTTGCCGGGGTCACCATCTCAATACGAGATGGTGGGGTTAGACTCAACAATAATTACGCACCCACAAGTCTGGAAGTGCAGTGGCCACTACGACATGTTCCATGACTATATGGTGGATTGCAGAGAAAGTAAAAAGCGCTATCGATTCGACCAGATCAGAGGTCAATGGGTCCGGCACCGCGAAGAATCTATTTTCGTGACCACCTTGGGAGATTCAAACGAACTGGACGATATTCAACGTCGTGCTTTAAAGTTTTTTAAACTGCGACCGAAAGATTGCTCCGAATTACTCTTTGAGGGACCAGTTGTATCGCTGGATAAGGTTGGAAGTTTAGAAGCCGTATTGGGCCCGGATGCAAAGGCTGCGGGCACCCTTACAGAGCCTAGAGAGTTTAACTTAATGTTCAAAACAACGCTGGGGGCTGTTGGTGGTGAAAACGACTATGCCTTTCTGAGGCCAGAGACGGCCCAAGGGATTTTCGTCAATTTCAGAAATGTTGTTGATAGCTCGCGTGTGAGCATCCCCTTCGGAATTGCTCAAATCGGAAAAAGCTTTCGTAACGAAATAACTCCACGGAACTTTACATTTAGATCCAGAGAATTTGAGCAGATGGAGATCGAGTTTTTCTGCCACCCATCGCAAAGTAGCGACTGGTATAGCTACTGGAGGGAAAGAAGGCTGTCATGGTATGTAAATCTCGGTTTGCCAAAAGATTCGCTTCGAGTCCGTGAACACGAGGCTTCGGAGCTTGCTCATTACAGTTTGGGAACCGCGGATATTGAATTTGCGTTCCCGTTTTTACCTGCTGGCGAGTATGGCGAACTAGAGGGCGTCGCCCATCGGGGCGATTTCGATCTTCGAAGTCATATGGAAGGAAAGCTCGACCCCTCGAGCAAACCGATGCGAGTCGAGCTAAATATTGATGGCAAGCCTCGCTACAGGGGAAGTGGTAAGGATCTGACATATCGCGATGAAGTGACCGGCGAGAAGTTCCTTCCCCATGTTGTCGAGCCTTCGGCTGGAGCAGACCGCGGCGTTTTGGCTTTTCTATGCGGGGCTTATCAGGAAGATTTTGCCCCTGACGAAAATGGTGAATTGAAGCGTAGAATTGTTTTGAGACTTCATCCTCGTCTTTCGCCATTCAAAGCCGCCGTGCTGCCGCTTGTTAGAAAAGATGGAATGCCTGAAATGGCAAAAGAGGTGTATTCTGAATTGAAGAGAGAGTTCAATGTAGATTATGACGAAAAGGCGGCAATAGGCAGACGATACCGTCGGCAAGACGAAATTGGAACGCCTTTCTGCATAACCATTGACGGCATTTCGTTGCAGGACGGCACAGTGACCTTGCGCGACCGAGACTCTTTGCAACAGAGAAGGGTCAGGGCCTCTGATTTATCTGGTGAATTGCGAAAAGCAATTCGAGCTTTTTGACTTTTTCCGGCACGTCCGGCAATAGTTAGTAGGCGGCACCAAATCGCAAGAAACAGCGACATTTCTTTCAATCGATGTATCAACCGGGTCGTGTTTCCAACAATTTGCAGGATACGTTTTTGCGATTTAAGCCACTACTCGTGACACTACAAACAGAGGGACAAATTATCACATCGCTTTTATGTCTAGTTTTTGATTTCCGCCCACGAACGTCTATTTTCGTCTTTTCTGTGTTGACTGGCGAGATACTTGGCTGAAGTTGAGTTGAACCTTGCTTCGGTTTTCATTCGCTATCGGAATCCATATTTACGACATGCCTAAGTAGGGAATAAGCTTGTTACCGAACCCACTCGCGTGCTGGCAGCGATTTTGCGACATTCGTTATCTATGCTAAAGTGCCGGGATTTGATTAATTGAAATTACAGTGACACAAGGTTTGTGCGAGTTACGATATTTGAGCTTTCACTGCAACGAGTGATTTTCCTGATTTAAAATTTTACGTTTTTTGGGCGGCGAGAAGTCGAATGTGAACATTGCTGGAATTTTCGGCATTCGTTTCACTCGTCTTCCATATGTTTCAGTATTCGGGGCTTGTTGTCGCAAAAGCTTTCATAATAAATTCGTTGTACGGCTTGGAATTCGTGCAAGTCCCCATAGGCAATAATCTTAAATCGCATGCAATCGCACAGTGCTCGGTTTTCTTTAGAGCCTAGTCAGTAGCAAGTATCTAACGTAAAGACATTGATATTGCTTAGTTTCTGATTTAACGATCGCTAAAAATATAGGACTTTGAAATGTCTAGCGAAGTTGTTTTTTTCGGTGACAAGGTTTACGTGCGCCTTCCTGATGGCGAGGTTCACTCGTATCCCCGAAATATAACGCCGATGATGGTCGCAACCGAAATAAGCGGCAAGCTAGCAAGGGATATAGTTGCTGCTGAATTTGGTGGGAAAATTATCGATGTTGATCGCCCTTTAGGCGACCTGTTAGTAGGGGTTGCACAACAGTCTTCAGAGCAAGCTATCCCCATGGTTCTTTTGACCAGCAAAGATGCTAAGTCGCTCAATGTCTTGAGGCACTCCGCAGCCCACATCATGGCACGAGCAGTTATGCGACTTTATTCCGGCGTGTCTCTGGCATTCGGTCCGACCACGCCCAATGGCTTTTATTATGATTTCGAATTAAAAGACAAGATAGTTGAGGCTGACTTCGCAAGAATAGAAGCCGAGATGCAGGAAATCATAAATGCGAAAGAACCCTTCGAACGGATCGTTTTATCCCGAGTTCATGCTCGAGAATTGTGCCAAGACTTGAGTCAGTTTCTGAAAGTCGAACATATAGATACCGGCCTCGCCGGAGAGGACACTTTAAGCTTCTATAAGCAGGGCGAGTTTATTGATTTATGCAGAGGTCCTCACCTTCCCGACGCCGGAACGGTTAAAGGGATCAAAATTTTAAGCGTGGCTGGTGCTTATTGGAAGGGGAATGCAAGCGGCAGGCAGTTACAGAGGGTGTACGGGACGGCATTTTTCGAGAAAAAGGATTTGGATAATTACCTTGAGCAGGTCGAAGAAGCAAAACGTCGCGACCATCGAGTCTTAGGAAAAAAACATGGTCTGTTTTCGATTAGCAGTGATGTTGGGTCAGGGCTTGTTTTATGGCAACCAAAAGGGGCAAGGGTTAGGTTAAAACTCGAGAATTTCCTGCGTGACGAATTACTTTCCCGGGGATATGAGCCAGTTTACAGCCCCCATTTGGCACGAGTTCAGCTTTACGAAACCAGCGGTCACTTTCCTTTCTACCGTGAAAGTCAGTTTCCCCCCTTGTTTGGAAATTGCGTGGGAGGGTTGGTAGACTCATGGATTCATAGGCTGGATAGCGATTTGCTGAGCCGAGATGATGAGGACAAATTGCTTGCCGCTGCCAAAGTTCTAGGAGTTATCTTGCCAGCGTATGAAGTAAAGGCATCAACCGAAAGCCGGCGAAAGGCCCTTATGGATTGGCAGATGGAGCAGGAGCGATATTTGATTAAACCGATGAATTGTCCTCATCACTGTCAGGTTTTCAAAGCTCAAGCTAGGTCTTATCGACAATTACCACTTAGGCTTTTCGAATTCGGTACCGTATACCGCCACGAGCAAACCGGCGAATTGAATGGAATGCTGCGGGTGCGTGGCTTCACTCAGGACGACGCCCATATCTTTTGCACCCCTCAGCAAGTGGAGGACGAGTTTAAGGCAACTATTGAGCTTACTAAGTTTGTTCTTAATTCTGTTGGGCTGAATGATTATCAGGTCCAACTGAGCCTAAGAGACCCAGCAAGTGATAAATATGTTGGAAGTCGGGAGAATTGGGACCGAGCTGAAAGCGCACTGCGTGGCGTATTAGTCGAAAGCGGATTTTCGTTTGAAGAGCAAAAAGGAGAGGCTGCGTTTTACGGTCCGAAAGCTGATTTTATGGTTCGCGATTGTATTGGGCGATCTTGGCAACTGGGAACGGTACAGCTTGATTATAACTTGCCCGAAAGATTTAGGCTTGAGTACAAGGGCGTGGATAACGAAGATCACCGTCCAGTTATGATTCATCGAGCACCGTTTGGCTCATTAGAACGATTTACTGGGATGCTGATTGAACATTTTGCAGGGGCTTTTCCGCTCTGGTTATCTCCGGAGCAGATACGAGTATTACCTTTATCTGACAAATCAGTTGGGTATGCTTTGTCGGTTGCCAAGGAATTAGGTCAAGCTGGCTTAAGTGTCACAGTTGACACTCGCGACGGGAAGATTCAAGGAAAAATACGCGATGCCCAACTCGACTTGGTAAACTATATGGCAATCGTTGGCCCTAAAGAGTCCGATTCAGGCACTATTTCTCTGCGCGATCGTATTGATGGAGATTTGGGTGTCATGCCTGTTCAGCAGGTAACCGACAGACTAACTAAAGAAATTCATGACCGGACTGTGAGGCAGGCTGTTGCGACTAAATTTTGTGTCAATGAAGTTATTGGTAGTAACGTCGAAGACTATTGATTTATTTACTTGCGAATTGGCACTAAGATTCTTTCGAGAATAAGGCACGGATGGTACAACAAAAATTTTTCGCGGAGTGGTGATTAAATGGTGTCCAGGTCTCGCAAGACACTTTCGTATGCCGGTGTTTTTCTTTTGTTGATAGCGTTGTCTGGCATTCGTTTTACCGTCCCTTTGCCACAAGTTGAATTTCGATTGCAATCCGGAGCTGACGTAAAAACACTAGACCCCGCCAGAGCGACCGGAAATATTGAGGGTCGAGTTTTGTATGAGTTGTTTGAAGGTCTTTTGCGGATGATGCCTGAAGGCGAGCCTGACCCATCAACTGGCTTGTGCGAAATGATTGCCAAGCCCGGAATGTCAGAAAGCTTTACAATAAGTGCAGACGGCAAAAAGTATACGTTCAGGTTGCGTGAAGGTATCCGATGGACTGACGGTTCACCCGTTAAGAGTCAGGATTTCGCATGGTCTTGGCAACGAGTTCTCCATCCCGAGACCGCTTCCGAATATGCTTTTCACCTGCACGGTATACCCTACGCGAAGGCATACAATGAAGCGCGGCTCACCATTGGTGACAAAGTTGAGGTCGAATTGTGGGATCGTCCAGGAGATATTCCCGGTGGCAGCGGAAGTAGTCAAAATTATCCGAGGGGAACGGTAGTTTATGGAATTTTAAAAGAGATTCGCCCGCCGGTTATCTTTCCCAAAGGCGATATACCTAGCAAGCAGAAGTTCGATGCTAGAAACGACTCATGCGTATATGTTGTTGATTTAGTCAAGTTAGAGCCAGACGGAGACGTGGTGTGGCAGGAAGTTGTTGATCGAAAATCCTTCTCGCGCGTAGTCCCGTCATTTGCTGCTGATTCAGGAATGCAGCCCGCACATGGCGTCTTGGTTGCTTTCGATAAACTTGGCGGCTTGGAAACTCCAGACGACCGCACCTTTGTTGTCAACTTAGAATCTCCAATACCATATTTCCCGAATCTAACAGCGTTTTACACGCTTTTTCCTGTCAACCGGAGTTGCATCGAAAAGCACGGCTCGCCTTTATGGACTAAGCCGGAAAACATTGTCACTAATGGCCCCTACAAACTGCAATTACGAAGGCTAAGGGATCGTCTCCGCTTGGTGAAAAATCAAGATTACTTTGATGCGCAAAGTGTAGGCTTGAGCTCGGTTGATTTTTTGTCGATGGAAGGCGAGAACACGGCCCTAAATATGTATGAGGCTGGAGAGATAGATTGGGTAAC
>Ga0164293_10002832_pt1 | contig 14745 bp, 14 predicted proteins | sample GEODES118metaG_FD_111487 | JGI IMG/M metagenome (GOLD analysis project Ga0164293, IMG submission 111487) | Eutrophic lake water microbial communities from Lake Mendota, Wisconsin, USA - GEODES118 metaG | ecosystem: Environmental > Aquatic > Freshwater > Lake | place: USA: Lake Mendota...
GATTGGTGATCAGGGTCTCGAGGTCCAGTTGGGTGGCCGAACTGTCCAGCAGTCGCATCACCACCTTTTCGCCGTGGCGGCTGGGCAGGGTGCTGACGCGAAAATCCCGTTTCTTGCCTTTGTAGAGACGGCGGATGCGGCCGTCCTGGGGCAGGCGTCGCTCGGCGATGTCGAGGTCGGCCATGATTTTGAACCGCGAGGTGATCGCCGGCACCAGCGTTTTCGGCAGATCCTCGAAATGCCGTTGCAGCACCCCATCGAGGCGGTAGCGCACCTCCAGGCTCTGTTCCTGCGGTTCGACGTGAATGTCGCTGGCGCCGCAGTCGATCGCTTCGATCAGGATCCGGTCCACCAGGCTCACCACCGGTGAGGCGTTGGCGACGGCGCTCGAGGAGGCCTCCAGATCCTCGATCTCGTTGACCTCCTCAAGCTGGCTGCCCTCGCCCGGCAGCTCCAGTTGATCGATGATCGAGCGGGCCGGCTGCACGGCTCGGGTGATGTCTGACCCGGGGCTTGGTGTGGGTGTGATCAACGGGGCCTCGAGGCCGGCGTTGATGTCGTCGGCCAGGGCCAGCTGCAGCGCAGCCTGGAGCCCGGCTGCGGCCAGCTCGTCGACCAGGGCCTGGCGCTCGTCAGGCCCCCAGTAGGTGGGGACCGCGACCGCCACCAGGCCGTTCTGAAGGCTCAGCGGCAGGCAGGTGAGGCTGCGGGCCCTGCTCAGGGTCAGGGGGCCGGGGCCCTCGAGCAGGCTGCGGTCGGCCAGGGCTAGTTGCTCGGTGCTGAGCACGGGTTCCCGCAGCAGCAGTTCGACCTCCAGCCGCTGCTGCTCAGCGCTGCTGGCGTCGGGGACCGGCCGTGCAGGGGTCAGGGTCATCGCCTTGGGGAGGTGCGGGCTTCCGCCGCTTGTGGCAGGCGGCCGTCGCCTAGCAACATGTCTAGAACCGATTGTCGTGGGCGTCACCATGAGCGATGACACCGTTGCGGGTTCCGGGGATTCCCTGCCCACCGATCAGGCTGAGGTTCTGGCCGATCAGCAGACCGATCAGCAGCCTGTGGCTCCGCAGTTCGAGCCGGACAGTCAGGCCGGTGCAGACCCCGCTGCCCCGTCTGTGCAGACGGAAGCCGATCCGGCCAGCCGCATTGCCCAGCTCGAACAGGAGCTCGCGGCCCTGCGCGAACAGAACGAGAACCTCAACGGCCAGTACATGCGTCTGGCAGCCGATTTCGACAATTACCGCAAGCGCCAGAGCCGCGATCTCGAGGACCAGCGCCTGCAGATCGCCTGCAGCACCCTCAGTGAGATCTTGCCGGTGGTCGACAACTTCGATCGGGCCCGCCAGCAGTTGAATCCGCAGCACGAGGAGGCCCAGACCCTCCACCGCAGCTACCAGGGGCTCTACAAGCAATTGGTGGATGTCTTCAAGCAGCTGGGGGTGTCACCGATGCGGGTCGAAGGCGAACCATTCGACCCCGGCCTGCACGAGGCGGTGATGCGCGAGCCCAGCGATCAGCACCCTGAAGATGTGGTGATCGAGGAACTGCAGCGGGGCTACCAGCTCAATGGCCGGGTGCTGCGCCATGCCCTGGTCAAGGTGTCGATGGGTCCCGGTCCCGCTGAGCAGCCCCAGGAGCAGGGCGGCTGATGGCCGACTATTACGACCTGCTGGGGGTCAGCCGCGATGCTGATGCCGACACCCTCAAGCGGGCCTACAGGCGGCTGGCGCGTCAGTACCACCCCGATGTCAACAAGGATCCCGGCGCCGAAGACAGGTTCAAGGAGGTCGGCCGGGCCTACGAGGTGCTCAGCGATCCCCAGACCAGGGCTCGCTACGACCAGTTCGGTGAGGCGGGCCTCGGCGGTGGTGGCATGCCCGACATGGGCGACATGGGCGGTTTTGCTGACCTGTTCGAAACCTTCTTCAGTGGGTTCGGCGGTGGCATGGGTGGCGCCGGTGCCCAGCAGCGGCGTCGCGGTCCCCGCCAGGGAGACGATCTGCGCTTTGACCTGACGATCAGCTTCAGCGAGGCGATCACCGGCGTCGAAAAGGAGGTGCAGCTTCGCCACCTCGAGACCTGCGGCACCTGCAACGGCTCAGGGGCCAAGAGTGGCACCGGTCCGGTCAGCTGTGGCACCTGCGGCGGTGTCGGCCAGGTGCGTCGCGCCACCCGCACCCCCTTTGGCAGCTTCACCCAGGTGGCCCCCTGCCCCACCTGCGATGGCGCTGGCCAGGTGATCGCCGATCCCTGCCCCGCCTGTGGCGGACAGGGTCTGCAGCAGGTGCGCAAAAAGTTGCGCATCAATATTCCGGCCGGTGTCGACACCGGGACCCGTCTACGGGTGGCCAACGAAGGCAACGCCGGCCCCCGAGGCGGTCCGGCCGGGGACCTCTACGTGTTCCTTAGCGTGCAGAGCCATCCCCACCTGCGTCGCGATGGTCTGCAGATTCAGTCGGAGGTCACCCTCAGCTATTTGCAGGCGATCCTGGGCGACACGATCGAGGTTGAAACCGTTGATGGCAGCGAGCAGCTGGAGATCCCCGCCGGCACCCAACCCGGCACCGTGTTGACCCTCACCGGCAAGGGGGTTCCCAAGCTCGGCAACCCTGTGGCCCGCGGCAATCACCTGTTCACCATCAAGGTGCAACTGCCCACCAAGCTCAGTGCCGATGAGCGCCAGCTGCTCGAGGAACTGGCCGGCCACCACACCCGTCGTGGTCACAAGCACCACCACAAGAGCGGCTTGTTCGGCGGGTTGTTCGGCCAGCGTGACTGAGCTGGATCTGCGGGGCACCCCTTGCCCCCTCAACTACATCCGCACCAAGCTGGCGCTAGAGGGATTGCCCGCGGGCGATCAGTTGCGGGTCAGTCTCGATCGGGGCGAACCCCAGCAGATGGTCGTCGACGGCATCACCGCCGCCGGTCACCAGGTCGTTGTCAGCCCGCACGCTGACGATCAGGGTGCGGTGGTGCTGCTGATCACCCCCCATGGTTGAGCCGGGGCGGCGCGGCCGGGTGGTGGCCCTGCTGGCCAACTATTGCTGGGTGCAGCTGGATCAGCCAGGTCCTGACGACACCAATCGGCTGCTGTGCACCCGCCGAACCCGGCTTGGTAAGAGCGGCCAGACCATTTGCGTCGGTGACTGGGTGCAGGTCGATGGGATCGACTGGGCGGCGGGCCGTGCGGCGGTCGCGGCGGTCGAGCCGCGGACGCTGGTGCTCGATCGGCCGCCGGTGGCCAACCTCTCGACCGTGGTGGTGGTGGTGGCCCTGGCCGAACCGGCCCTTGAGCCCCTGCAGCTGACCCGTTTTTTGATCACCGCCGAACGGTCAGGGGCGATGGTCGAGTTGGTGTTCAGCAAAGCCGATCTGCTGCCGGACGCCGAGGTGGAGCACTGGTTGCAACGGGCAACTGCCTGGGGTTATCAGCCCCTGGCGGTCTCGACCGCGGCGGCCGGCGGCCTGGATGCGCTGCGCCAACGGCTCAGCCGCCCCGGCTTGGCCGTGCTCTGCGGTCCTTCTGGGGTGGGCAAAAGCAGTCTGATCAATGCCCTGATTCCCGACCTTGGGCTGCGGGTGGCTGCGGTTTCGGGCCGGCTGCAACGGGGGCGTCACACCACCCGGCATGTGGAGTTGTTCCCGTTGGCGGTTGACGCCATGTTGGCCGACACCCCCGGCTTCAACCGCCCCGTGCTGCCCGAGCAGCCGGCCGATCTGATCGCCTGCTTCCCCGAGCTGCGGGCCCGGCTGACACAGAGCAGCTGCCAGTTCAGCGATTGCCAGCACCAGGGTGAGCCGGGCTGTGCAGTCGGCACCGACTGGGACCGTCAAGCTCTGTACAGCCAATGCCTGCAGGAGCTCTTGGCCCAGCAGAGGCGCCAGGCCGGTGGCGGCCGGGCTGAGGCCGCCGGCCTCAAGCAGCGTGGCGATCGCCTGGAACCGCGACTCGACCCCCGTTACCGCCAGCTTTCACGCCGGGGTCGGCGGCAGCAGGCTGCCGCCGAGTTCAACCTCCCAGACCCGGAAGATTGAGGTTCAGACCGCCGGTCAGCTCTTCCATGCGTTCTTTCATGGTGCCGGTCGAGCGCTCGTAGGCGGCCTTCAGAGCCTCCAGGACGGCCGCCTCGGTGGCATCGCTGCCCTGGCTGAGCAAAGCGGGGTTCAAGCGCACTCTGAGGGGCTGCTGGTTGCCTGACAGCCAGACGCTGGCCAGTCCATCGGCACTGCTGCCCTCGAGTTCCATCGCATCGAGCTCTTCCTGCAGTTTCTGGGCGTCCTGCTGAATCTGCTGGGCCTTCTTGAAGGCTTCGGTCAGTTGGCCGAAGTTGGGGAGTCCGAAGCCGGCCATGCCCGAAAGATCACTGCCGGAAGGCTAGAACCCCAGCCGCTTGACCTCCGTGTGCAGGGCGATGCCGTGGGCTTGCAGCACCTGGTGCTGCACCTGGGCGATCAGGTCGGCGATGTCGGCAGCGCTGGCCATGCCGCAGTTGACGATGAAATTGGCATGGATCGGTGAGACCTGGGCATCGCCGACGCGCAGACCCTTGAGCCCTAGGGCCTCGATCAGCTGGCCCGCCTTGTGTGGTTCCGGGTTGCGAAACACGCTGCCGCAGCTCGGTTGCTGGTAGGGCTGGCTGCTGGTGCGGCTGTGCAGGTTGGCACTGGTGCGGCGGCTGACCGCGGCAGGGTCCTGACCGCTCTGCAGCCGGAACCGCGCCGCCAGCACGATCCAGGCCTCCTCCTGCAGGCGGCTGTGCCGGTAGGCGTAGTCGAGGTCGCCGGCCTTCAGCGTGATCACGGTGTCAGGGTCAGCCGGATCGAGCAGGTCCACGCTCTCGAGGCAATCGGCGACGCAGCCCCCCTGGGCGCCGGCGTTCATCACCACGGCCCCGCCGACGGTGCCGGGGATGCCCACGGCCCATTCCAATCCCGCCAGGCCGGCGCGGGCAGCCTTGCGGGCCAGGGTGGGGATCGGCTCACCAGCCAGGGCTTCGACCAGTCCGGTCGTGGCGTCGAGCTGGCTGCCCTGCAGCCGCCGCAGGCACAACGTCAGGCCCCCCAGGCCCGCATCGGCCACCAGCAGGTTGGAGCCGGCACCGATGCAGCGCAGCATCTGACCCTGGTCCAGGCGCCAGTGCAACAAGGCCTGCAGCTCCTGCCGGTCGGCGGGCTCGGCCAGCCAGGCGGCGGGGCCCCCCACCCTCCAGGTGGTGTAGTCCCGCAGGTTCACCTGCTGCTGCAGACCAAGCGGGTGTGCCGACACCCCCGCCATGGTCAGGCCGCGAGCGGCAGGGAGCCGTCGTTGGTGTCGAGCTGGCTGAAGCGGTTGAGCCGCTCCCACAGGCCGTTGATGTCGCCGGCCCCCATGGCCAGCACCAGATCGCCGGGGCGGCTGTGATGGGCCACCAGGGTTGTCAGTTCGTCGGTGCTGGTGGCCACGCTGATCGCCAGCTGGGGGTTGTGGCCGGCGATCGCTGTCGCCAGGGCCTCACTGCTGATTCCTGTGATCGCTTGTTCGCCGGCGCTGTACAGGGGGGCCAACAGAACCGCATCGGCGTGGCTCAGAGCCTGGGCAAATCCATCGAGAAACTGCCCGGTGCGGCTGTAGCGGTGCGGTTGAAACACCGCCAACACTCGCCTCGGGACATGGGGCAGGGTGGTGGCACCGCTGCGCACCATCAGGCGGGCCATCGCCAGGGTGGCCTGCACTTCGCTGGGGTGATGGGCGTAATCGTCCACCACCAGCCGCTCCTGCCAGCTGCCCCGATAGTCAAAACGCCGTCCTGGAGCTTGCAGGCGGGTGACCGCTTGCTGCAATTCGGCGAAGGAGACACCCTCGAGCCTGCAGGCGGCCACGGCGGCGGTGACGTTGCTGAGGTTGTGCAGTCCCGGTAGGGGGATCGTCAGTGTCCCCAGGGGACGCCCCTGTTCGAAGTAGTCAGCCACCGTGCCGTCCCCACGGCAGTCGCGTGGGATGGCGGCAAAAGCGGCCTGCTGCTGCTGGGTCGACCACCAGTGATCGGCCGGGAAATGCTGCCGCAGCACTGGGCAGTCCCCGTTGGCGAGCAGTTGGCCACAGCGATCGGTGAAGCGTTTGACCGTGCTGATCAGCGCGTCAAGATCCGGGTAATGGTCGGTGTGGTCCAGTTCGAGGTTGGTCAGAACCCCCAGGCGTGCCTGGAACTTCACCAGCGATCCATCCGATTCATCGGCTTCGGCTACCAGCAGGCGGCCCTCGCCGTGGCGTCCGTTGCTGCCGAAGGCGGGCACGATGCCGCCGATCACCGCGGTTGGATCGTGATGGGTCGCAGTCAGCAGGGTGGCAATCAGCGAACTGGTGGTGGTTTTGCCATGGCTGCCGGCTACGGCGATCGAGGGCTGGCTGTTGATCAGCGCAGCCAGCACATCGGAACGGTGGCAGACCGTCAGGCCGGCCCTGCGGGCCGCCCGCAGCTCTGGGTTGGTCTCGGGCACCGCCGAGCTGATCACCACCAGGGGCGCGGTGGAGGTGCCGCTACGGATCGCGTCGATGGTGCTGGCGCTCTGCTCTCTGAAGACCCGCACCCCCAGCCTCCGCAGCTGGGTCAGGACACCGTGGTCCCGGGGATCGGAGCCGCTGACACTGAAGCCCCGTTCCGACAGGATCCCTGCCAGGGCCGACATGCCGATGCCGCCGACGCCGATGAAGTGAAGAGGCTGGCGACGATCAAGCGATGGGGCCAAGGGCGTCTCCCGGTCGGCGAACGGTCTGGATCCGGGCTGGCCGGATTGCACCGAAATTAAGGCCGGATCGACCCGCTGTCCTTTACAAGTTGCGTCGTCTTGCCGGCTCCTGTTGTGGCGGCCGCGGTTTGACGAAGGAATCGACTGGCGGATTTCTGTATGATCGGCCGCCAAAACCACCCTTGCTAGCGGGTTTCACCGCTTCCTGCCATGACCTTGCGCGTAGCGATCAATGGATTCGGCCGGATCGGTCGCAACTTCATGCGCTGCTGGCTCAGCCGGGGTGCGGACACCAACCTCGAGATCGTCGGTCTGAATGGCTCCGGTGACACCACCACCAACGCCCACCTGCTGAAGTACGACTCGATGCTCGGGCCCCTCCGGGGCGTCGATGTCACCACCACCGAAAACACCATCACGGTCAACGGCAAGACCATCAAGGTCTTCTATGACCGCAATCCAGCCAACCTGCCCTGGAAGGAGTGGGGCGTGGACCTGGTGATCGAATCCACCGGCGTGTTCAACGATGACGTCGGCGCCAGCAAGCACTTTGAAGCGGGGGCCAAGAAGGTGATCCTCACCGCCCCCGGCAAGGGCGCCAAGGTCGGCACCTTCGTGGTCGGCGTCAACGCCGATCAATACCGCCACGAAGACTGGGACATCCTCAGCAACGCCAGCTGCACCACCAACTGCATGGCGCCGGTCGTCAAGGTGCTTGACCAGGCCTTTGGCATCGTCAAGGGCACGATGACGACCACCCACAGCTACACGGGTGACCAGCGCATCCTTGACGCTGCCCACCGCGACCTGCGCCGGGCCCGCGCCGCCGCCGTGAACATCGTGCCCACCAGCACCGGTGCCGCCAAGGCCGTGGCGCTGGTTTACCCGCCGATGAAGGGCAAGCTCAGTGGCATCGCCCTGCGCGTGCCCACCCCCAATGTGTCGGTGGTGGACATGGTGCTGGAGATGAGCCGCGACACCACCAAGGAGGAGGTCAACGCCGTGCTCAAGGCCGCGTCTGAGAACGGCATGAAGGGCATCATCAAGTACTGCGACCTGCCCCTGGTTTCCAGTGACCACGCCGGCACCGATGAGAGCACCATTGTTGATTCTGACCTCACCCTGGTGATGGGCGGCAACATGGTCAAGGTGATCTGCTGGTACGACAACGAGTGGGGCTACAGCCAGCGCGTCGTCGATCTGGCCGAGATCGTCGCCAAGAACTGGAAGTGATCTGACCGGAAGCACTCCTTCACCCAGCCAGCCAAACCGCCCATTGGGCGGTTTTTTGTTGGCAGCAGGGTGGTGATCAGGCGTGCGCCTTGAGGTTGTCGGCGCCGGCGATCACGGTTGCTTTGACGATGGTGTCATCGACCGTGAGCTCCTCGAGCACGTCCATGCCCTCGACCACGTAGCCGAAGGCGGCGTAGCGCCCGTCCACCAGGTTCAGGCCGGCCGGGGTGAGCTCAGGTTCGTAGAGGAAAAAGAAGAACTGGGAGGAGCCGTCATCGAGCTGCTCATCGGAATGGGCCCAGCCCAGGGTTCCGTAGGTCGCGAACGGCAGCACGGCCTCGGCCTTAAAGCGACCCACATCCTCAAAGGTTTCGTTGTAGATCGGCGCAGCATCACCCTTGATGCGGATCTCCAGTGGCACGGTGCGCTCCTGCTTGCTGCTCGGATCGATGAAGCCCTCCTCAGGGCCCTTGGGATCGCCGGTCTGCAGCACGTAGAAATCTTCGGCGCGGATGAACGGCAGCCCGTCATAAAAACCGCGCCGGACCAGGTCAATGAAGGCGCCACCGGTGATCGGGGCGTTGTACCCGTCGATTACGGCCGTCAGCATGCCCTTGTTGGTCTGGATCGCCACGGTGGCGCGCCCCATCAGCCGCGGTAGGGCATCGAATTCGGCCGGAATGGCGAATGGAAATGCCTGCACCTGCAGCTCTTCGAGGGCGCCGATCGTGTCCAGGGCGTTGCGCCGGGCCTCAAGGAATTCGTCCCGCTGTTCGTTCTGGCTGGCCTCGGCGAGCGCATCCAGTTGGGGTGTCAGCTGATCAAGCAGGGTCTCGGCTTCGGCCTTGCTGGCTTCAGGCACGGCGGCGAGCATGGCCCCTTGGCGGCTGCTGAGCAACGATTGACTGCGCTTGGTCGTGCTGGCCAGGGCACTCCAGCGCTTGGCCCGCAGGTCATCGCTGGTGCTCTCCAGGCGGCGCTGCAGGTCCTGCAGATCGGGGGCCTCGATCGGCAGGGCGTTGCGCAGGATCGCACTCGGATCCTTGACTGCATTGCCCTGGGGTAGGGCCGCCCAGCTTGGTTCAGCGGGCAGCAGGCCAGCGATCAGGGCCAGGCCCAGCAGCGGGCCCAGCAGCAGGGCAACAGTCCGGTCAACAAACCGCCGACGGACGTGTCGGCCGCTGCCCTGAGCCATGGTTTTTGTAGTCGCTGAGCGGACTTTGGCACAGCCGGACCGCAGCTGGATCGTTCATGCACATGGCGACTCCGGTAGCCAGCCGTACAATCCGCCCGATCCGATCCGCCGGAATGATCTCCAGCAACGACTTTCGTACCGGGACTTCGATCGAGCTGGATGGACAGGTCTGGCGCGTCGTTGAATTCCTGCATGTGAAGCCTGGCAAGGGCTCGGCCTTTGTGCGCACCAAGCTCAAGGCTGTTCAGAGCGGCAACGTGGTCGAGAAGACCTTCCGCGCTGGTGAGACGGTGCCCCAGGCGGTGCTCGAGAAGAGCACCCTGCAGCACACCTACATGGAAGGCGACGATTACGTCTTCATGGATATGGGCACCTACGAGGAGACCCGTCTCACAGCCAAGCAGATCGGCGACAGTCGCAAATATCTCAAGGAGGGTATGGAGGTGAACGTCGTCGCCTGGAACGGCAAGCCCCTCGAGGTGGAACTGCCCAACTCCGTGGTGCTCGAGATCACCCAGACCGACCCGGGGGTCAAGGGCGACACGGCCACCGGCGGCACCAAGCCGGCGATCGTCGAGACCGGTGCCCAGGTGATGGTGCCCCTGTTTCTGTCGATCGGCGAGAAAATCAAGATCGATACCAGGACGGACAGCTACCTCGGCAGGGAGAACTGAGCGCCATGCAGCTCGATCACGATCAGCTTCACAAGCTTCTGGCTCTGCTGGGCGAGAGCGACATCCAGGAGCTCAAGCTCGAGGGGGATGATTTCCGGCTTGAGGTGCGTCGCAATCTGCCCGGGGTCACCAGCCAGGTGGTTCAGGCGCCGATGGTGGCGCCGATGCCGCCTGTGGCGGCGGTGCCTGCCGCTGTCGCTCCCTCTGCCCCACCCCCAGCGGCCCCTGCTGTGCGCAGCGATCTGCTGGAGATCACCGCACCGATGGTGGCGACGTTCTACCGCTCGCCGGCACCCGGTGAGGGTCCCTTCGTCGAGGTGGGTGCCCGCATCACCTCAGGACAGACCGTCTGCATTCTTGAGGCGATGAAGCTGATGAACGAGCTCGAGTCCGAGGTCAGCGGTGAAGTGGTGGAAATCCTTGTGGAGAACGGCACACCGGTCGAGTTCGGCCAGGTGTTGATGCGGGTCAAGCCCGGCTGAGGATCCCCACAGCAGGATTCAGCCCAGCTCCAGGGCGGTCTCCAGGGCTGCCGCCATGCTGGTGGCTCTGGCCACACCGAGGCCGGCGATGTCAAACCCGGTCCCATGATCCGGTGAGGTGCGTAGAAACGGCAATCCCAGGGTGGTGTTGACGGCGGCGTCGAAGGCCAGCAGCTTGACGGGAATCAGGCCTTGATCGTGGTACAAGGCCAGGTAGCCATCGGGCCCCCGGCCTTGACCCTGCCAGGCGGCTGCGGCTCCCAGCCAGCAGGTGTCGGGGGGCACCGGGCCGTCCAGGCGCACCTGGGGATGGCGGTGCTGCCAGTCCCGCAGGCAGGCATTCAGCCAGTCCCGTTCCTCGTGACCCAGGCGTCCGCCCTCCCCGGCATGGGGATTCAGACCTGCCACCACCAGATGCGGAGTGGTGTTGAAGCGTTCACAAAAGCTCAGCAGGGTGTCCAACCGTCTGCTGATCAAGGCCGCATTCAAGCTGGCTGGCACGTTCTCGAGGGGAATGTGGGTGGTGGCCAGCAACGTGTTGAACCGCCAGTTGCCCTGTGGTGAACGGGCGGTGAACAGCATCGCCGCCTGGTCCACACCGGCCAGTTCGGCCAGCCGTTCGGTCTGGCCTGGGTAGGCATGGCCTGCCGCGTGCCAGCTTGTTTTGGCGATCGGGGCGGTCACTAGGGCTCCACAGTGGCCGCTCTGCACCAGCTCCCAGGCCCGGGTCAACCAGGCAAAGGAGGCCTCGCCGCAGGCGGGGCCGCTCACCCCTGGGCTGATCGCTTCGTCCAGGGGCAGATCAATGATCTCCAGCGTGGCCGGGTCCCGCAGGGGGCTGTCGCTGCAGCGTCTCAGCCCTTGATAGCTCCGTTCCAGCCAGCGGCGGCAGGCCACCAGCAGGGGCTGTCGATCAGCCTCGGACCAAGGGGCGCTGGCCAGGGCCTTGAGGGTCACTTCGGCCCCGATTCCAGCCGGATCGCCGAGGGCGATGGCCAGTGGGGCACTCCTGGGGTTGGATGGGGCCTGGCTGTCGCTGGCAGTGGCCATGCTGCGTTGGTTGTTGCTGCTGGGAATTGGGTTCAGCCTGGTGACCGGGGTCAGCAAGGGATGGATCGAATTGCGTTGGGGACGCCTGTTGCAGGACCTGGGGGTGCCCTATGTCGCTGATCCTGACCCCTCGGCGACGGGTTGCCCCTCCGGCGGCAACGCTGTGCCGTCCTCTTCGGCCAGGGAGGCGCGCAATCCCTCCCGGTAGGTGGGATACCGCAAGCGGTACCCGAGCTGGCGGGTCAACAGGTCGTTGCGGACCCGGCGACGTTCGCTCCAGAAGCTGCGTGCCATCGGGCTCAGCCCGCTGGCTGCGTCTTCATAACGCTGGAGGGGCGGCAGTTTGCAGTTGAGCAGGTGGGCGGCATAGCCCAGCACTTCGCTGGCCGGGCAGGGCAAGTCATCGCTGACATTGACCAGGGGTGGGCGTTGGGGCTCTGGCAGGGCCAGGCAGTGCAGCAGGGCGCCGCAGATGTCGTCGACATGGATCCGGCAGAAGACCTGGTTGGGGCGATGCAGCAGCCGGCTGCTGCCACTGCGCAGCGCGGCAAAAGGACTCCGGCCAGGCCCATAGATGCCAGGCAGCCTGAACACCTGCACCGGCAGGCCCGTGGCCAGCCAAGCCTGTTCACAGGCCTGGCGGTTGGCGCTGCGACCCGGCCGGGCTTGGCAGGGGCTGTGCTCATCGACCCAGGCGCCGCCACTGTCGCCATAGACGCCGGTCGTCGACAGATAGCCCAGCCACTGCGGTTGCAGTGCTTGCACCAGATCCCCCAGCTGGTGCAGCACCGGATCGCGGCCGTCCCCGTCGGGGGCGATGGTGCTGACCACGTGGGTGACGTCCAACAGGTCGGCAGGGTCTGGGCGCAGCCCGCTGGAGCTGTCAAACCCGATCAGGCGCCACCCAGGTGGTGGCGGCGCAGCAGTCGTGGGCTGGCGATGGCTCAGCACGCCCGGAATGCCCAGGCGGGCGGCTTGGGCGGCCAGGCGGCGGCCGCTGTATCCACCACCCAGGATCAACAGCTTGACCGACCGGCCTGGATTAAGTACGCTTGTACTATCAGCAGTCGTGATCATGGTTGCATCTTCTCCACTGGCCGCCCCGGCATGGGGTCAGCTTCGCTCGGGCTCCCGGGCGTTCCCGCCACGTCCACTTCGGGCAGCTGTCGGCGGCACCGGACGGAGCGCACTCGAGCCAATCCTGGCGCCCCTGGTGCTGGTGCTGGTGTTGTTCGGGGCCGCTGTGCTGGTGGCGCCGGAGCACCCCCAGGATCAGGCGGCCATCTGCCAGCGCCACAACGGTGCCGACGCCTGCCGGGTCTGGTGAGTGCCCTGCGGTGTCCGTTCGGCTGCTCGCGGCTCGGCCCATTGCAGCAGGCGCATCGCCAGCTTCAGGTCCCCATCCATCCATGCCTTGATTGCCATGGCCCGGCGGGGGTCATAGAAGCTTTGTCGGCGGTACCAACTGAAGGCATCGGCATCGCCTTTGTGGCCATTGCAGGCCAGGCACGCCGGCACGCAGTTCTCAGTGACGCTCAGACCACCCCTGCTCTGGGGCAGGACATGGTCGATCGATTCAGACGGTTTGCCGCAGTAGATGCAGCAATGGTTGGTGACGTGGTGAATGGTCTGGCGCCAGCGGCGCACGCGCAGTTTGGGGCAGAGATCTTCGAGAAAAACCGCATCTCTGGCCTGCATGCCTGCGTCTCGGTTGGCGGCAGTCTGACGCTGGTCCCAGGGGTGTCAATGTGTCGGGGACTGCACTTTCGCCAATTGCCCGGTGTCCGATCGCTGCGTGCTGCGTCTGGCTGCCACTGGGGCAATCGAGGTGTTCAGTCCCTACGACGCTGTCACCCAGGCCCAGCTGCGGGGGGTGCGGCCCCGTGGCATCTGGCGTGCCCAGCGATGCTGCTGGGAGTTTCCGCTGGAGGCCGCCCAACGCCTGCGCGCCCTGCTGGGCAGCCGCTTTGCGATCGAGCCTGAGCTCCAGCGTTGGTTGGATTGGTTTGACAGCCCGTTGCCGCCGCTGCCGCCCCATCGCGAGCTGGTGGCCGCTGCCGAACTGGAGCGCCAGCTGCCCGATGGGCGTCGCCTGTTCGCCCATCAACGTTCGGCTGCCCGGTGGTTGTTGGCCCGCCGTGGTGCGGTGCTGGCCGATGCCATGGGCCTGGGCAAGACCCTCACGGCCCTGGCGGCCGCCCGCGCCCTGGTGCGCCGGGCGGACTGCCGCATTGTGGTGCTGGCTCCGGTGGGGCTGCATGCCCATTGGCAGCGTGAGGCCTTGGCGCTGCAGCTGCAGCTGACGCTGTACAGCTGGGCTGCCGTGCCCAGCGAACTGCCTGCTGCCGGTTGTGTGCTGGTGGTCGATGAGGCCCATTTCGCCCAGAACGGGCACACCCGCCGTTCGGCGGCCCTGTTGCGGTTGGCGCGCCATCCCCGCCTGCGGGCCTGCTGGCTGTTGACCGGCACGCCGATGAAAAATGGCCGCCCAGCCCAGCTGTTTCCGTTGCTGGCGGCGATCGGCCATCCCCTAGCCCAGGATCAGCGCGCGTTTGAGTTGCGCTACTGCGACGGGCATTGGCAGGAGCAGGGTGGCCGACGCGTCTGGCAGGCTCAGGGGGCGAGCCAGCTCGAAGAGCTGCAACGGTTGGTGCGTCCCCTGTTGTTGCACCGCCGCAAACAGGATTGTCTTGATCTGCCCCCCAAGCAGCGTCAGCTGCACTCGGTGCAGCTCTGCCCCGAGCTGGCCGAGCGGTTTGATCAGGATCTGGACGCCCAACTGCAGGCGTACCGCCGCCGCGCCCATCTGGGACTGGTGCGGCGAGATGCCGAAGCGCTGGCTGCGTTGACGGCCGTGCGCCAACTGGGGTCGCGTTACAAACTGCCGGCAGCCTGCAGTCTCATCGCTGCGCTGCTGCAGCGGGGCGAACCGGTGGTGGTGTTCAGCGCCTTTCTCGATTCGGCACGGGCTTTGCATCAGCAGCTTGCGGCAGCGGGGGAGCCGGGGTTGCTGACCGGTGCGCTGCCGGCGCAGGAGCGTCAACGTCAGGTCGATGCCTTTCAGCAGGGCGCCGTTCCGCTGCTGGTGGCGACCTATGGCACCGGTGGCCTGGGGTTCACCCTGCACAGGGCCCGCCATGTGGTCCTGCTTGAGCGGCCCTGGACGCCCGGTGATGCCGAGCAGGCCGAGGACCGTTGTCATCGCATCGGCATGGTTGCCCCCTTGCAGACCCACTGGCTGCAATTGGGGGTGGCCGACCACTTGGTGGACAGCCTGATCGCCAGCAAGGCCGAGCGGATCGAACTGGTGTTGCAGGGGCGGACCCGACAGGTCCGGCGTCAGAGGCTGGCCGCCATGGTCGATCAGCTGTTCAGCGGCTCGTCAGGCAAC
>Ga0164293_10002834_pt1 | contig 14742 bp, 15 predicted proteins | sample GEODES118metaG_FD_111487 | JGI IMG/M metagenome (GOLD analysis project Ga0164293, IMG submission 111487) | Eutrophic lake water microbial communities from Lake Mendota, Wisconsin, USA - GEODES118 metaG | ecosystem: Environmental > Aquatic > Freshwater > Lake | place: USA: Lake Mendota...
TCACGGACTTGTCGTACCCGGCGATCGCCCGTTTGTTCGGCGGCCGTGACCACACGACGGTCATCCACGCGGTGGAAAAGACACAGCACGTCATGAAAGACCGCAAACAGGTTTTCGACCAGGTCACCGAGCTCATTCGTTTGTTCAAGACGGCCTGACCGATGTTGAGTGAACACGACACCCGAATCACCCGTGGACGGCGTTGTGCAGAGCCACGGCGAACGGGTGGACAACGTGTGGACAACCGGGTCGTTCTCCACCGCGGTGAAGTGACACGGCTGCAAGATGTCGGATCTGTGGGCGTTCACCGGGAGCGTGAACCCCGCATCTACGCTGGGGAATCCCGCGGTTATCCACAATCCACAGGCCTTATTACCGTCATTACCGATATATCCACTTCCGACAAATCCAATAACGGCATCCCTGCCGTCATTTCCCAGACGAGGACACCACGATGAAATTCCGGGTCGAACGCGAAGTACTGGCCGAGGCGCTGGGGGATGTGTCCCGCGTGGCATCGACGCGCAACAACGCGATGCCGGCGTTGTCGGGAGTCGAGTTGCAGCTGCACGGTGACAACCTCACCCTGTCGTGCACCGACAAGGAACTCTCGTTGCAAATCACCCTGGAAGTCGGCGGCCAAAAAGACGGTGTGTGTGTCGTCAACGCGAAACTGCTCAGTGACGTCGTCCGTGGATTGCCGGAGGGCAAGGTGACGTTCGGCGTCGCCAATGACATCGTCACCGTCGAAGCCGGTCGGTCGAAGACCTCCGTTCCGACGTACGCCGCCGCGGACTTCCCGAAGATTCTCACCGCGTCGGCTGCCGACGGAACCATCTCCGCCGCCGTTTTCGGGGAAGCACTGCGCCAGGTGGTGCGTGCGGCGAGTGACGACATGCAACGTCTCGCCCTCACCGGTGTGCTCGTGTCGTCACAGGCCGAGGGACTCACGTTCGTCGCCACCGATTCGTACCGCCTTGCAGTGCGCACGATTCCCGAAAGCGCGTTGACGGGGGAGTCACGAATCATCGCACCGAAGCGCGCACTCGACGAGTTGCGCCGACTGATCAAGTCGCACGACACGATCACGTACCGACTCTCACCCGAACGCGCCACGTTCATCATCGGCAATGCAACGTTGTCGACGACGCTGCTCGACGTCGAATTCCCCAACTACAAACAGCTCATCCAGCCGAGTTACCCGAACCGTCTGAGTGTCAACCGTGAACAGCTCCTCGACGCGGTGCGCCGAGCGAAGGTGTTCGCCCGCGAAACGACGCCGGTTCGGCTCGAAATGACCGGGGACTCGTTGAAGCTGTCCGTCGTGACGAACGAAATCGGCGAAACGATCGAGGTGCTCGATGCAACGCTCGAGGGAACGCCGATGACGATCGGTTTCAACCCCGACTATCTCGCCGCGGGTATCGACGCCGTGGCCGGTGAACAGTTGATGATCGAGACCACCGATCCGGTAAAGCCGGCGGTGTTGCGCGGTCCCGACTCACCGGGCTACCTGTATCTCGTCATGCCGCAGCGTCTCACCCAGTGATCGTCACGTCGCTGGAGTTGCGCAACTTCCGCAACTACGAGCACGCAACGATCACCTTCTCCCGCGGCATCACGGTGTTCATCGGCGGGAACGGACACGGAAAGACGAACATCGCCGAAGCGCTCGGCTATCTCGCAACGACGAAATCGTTCCGCGGAGTCTCGAATGATGCACTCGTGCGTACCGGTTGCGACAACGCAATCGTGCGCGCAACGATCATCCACGACGACGGACGAGAGTTCCTCGTCGAGGCGGAGATTCCGCGTGCCGGCCGCGGACGCATCCAGGTGAACCGCAAGAATCTCGCCCGCACTCGTGATCTCCTCGGAGTTGCCCGCGTCACGGTTTTCTCCCCCGACGATTTGTCGATCATCAAGGGATCGCCGTCGCTGCGCCGCGAATGGTTGGACGATGCCGTCGTCGCTCTGAATACATCGCACGCGTCGATCGTCGCGGACTTCGAGCGAACACTCCGGCAACGCAATGCGTTGTTGAAGGACATGGGTTTTCGTCCGTCGCGCGAGGAGATCGCGACGCTCGATGCATGGGACGACGCATTCGTCGCCGCCGCGGGTGCGTTGGCCGACGTCCGTACCCGGGTACTCGACGGTGTGCGCGATGCCGTGACACGGGCGTACGACGACCTCGCCGGTGAGCCGAGCAACGTCGACGTGTCGATCGAATCGACCTGGAGCGATGCAGGTCTGGCCGACAACGTTCGCCGCGCCCGCGACGAGGACATGCGCCGAGGTACGACATCGGTGGGGCCGCACCGCGACGATGTCGTCATTTCGGTGAACGGCTTGCCGACGCGGGTGGCTGCGTCCCAGGGGGAGCAACGCACGATGGCTCTCGCTTTGCGACTCGCCGTGCACCGTGCCGTCGGTACCGCACACGGCTCGCCCCCGGTGCTCATCCTCGATGACGTTCTTTCCGAGCTCGACCCCGACCGATCGCGGGCGCTCCTTGCCCACGTCCCCGACGGGCAGGTGATCATCACGACGGCGAGCCCCCTACCAAGCGATGCGCGCTGGGACGACATGTGGACGGTCAACGATGGGACCCTCACCCGGGTGCCGGCAGAGGCGTCGCATGCCCCCGGGGGTGCAACGTGAGCGACGACCCCGTCTTCCTGCGCAGCCAACTCAATCGGCTGCTCGGTGCCCTCGGGTCGCAGGATGCCGACAGCGTCGGCGGCGTGTTCGGGGACTGGGAACGACTCGTCGGTGCGCACGTCGCCGCGCACGTCACACCCGTGAAGTTGAACGACGGTGTCCTCATCGTCGAAGTGAGCGAACCGGCATGGGCGACCGAGGTGCGGTTTCTCGAACGGAATCTGTGTGCCGAGTTGTCGAAAGTGACGACGACACCCGTCACAGCGATCGACGTGCGCGTCCGACGGCGCTGACCCGTCATTGACATCGTCGCCACTGCACACATTCGTACGTCGTTACACGACGTGCAACGAAGGATGAACGATGTGCGACGAACGATGCGCAATGAACGGGGTACGGAGGCGTCATTGAGTACACTGACGAAGCCGTTTATGGTTCGTCGACACACGCCGTCCACCGGCGTCGCAAGGAGTGACACGTGGCTGTAGCGAAAAGCTCCCCTGAAGGCTCCGGTGCCAAGAAGGGTGCGGCCTCCTACGCAGCAAAGGACATCCAGGTCCTCGAGGGCCTCGATCCCGTCCGCAAACGGCCGGGCATGTACATCGGCTCCACGGGCCTCGCCGGCCTCCACCATCTCATCTGGGAGGTCGTCGACAACTCGGTCGACGAGGCAATGGCCGGCTACTGCACCCGGATCAACGTCATCCTCCACGACGACGGATCATGCGAGGTCATCGACAACGGTCGCGGTATCCCCATCGACCCGTACCCGTCGGGACCACACAAGGGCAAGAGCGCCCTCGAAGTCGTGCTCACCGTCCTCCATGCCGGCGGCAAGTTCGGCGGCGACGGATACAAGGTGTCGGGCGGACTGCACGGTGTCGGTGTCAGCGTCGTCAACGCACTGTCGACGCGCGTGCTTGCGACCGTCGACCGTGACGGCACGCAGTACAAACAGGAATTCGTCGACGGCGGCAAGCCGAAGGGCAAGCTCGCGAAGGTCGGCTCATCGGAGAAGAACCGGGCGAGCGGCACCTCGATTCGCTTCTGGCCGGATCCGACGATCTTCGCTGCGGAAGGAATCGAGTTCGTGGCGCGCACCGTTCTCGAACGCCTGCAGACGATCGCATTCCTCAACCGCGGACTCGAAGTCGTGTTCGAGGACCAACGCGGCGACAAGAAGGCAAAGACGACGTTTCAGTACAAGGGTGGCATCGTCGACTTCGTCAAGCACCTCAACCAGTCGCGCGAGGCGTTGTTCACGAAGGTGGCCCATTACGAAGCGTCGGAGGACGACCAGACCCTCGACATTGCGCTGCAGTGGAACACCGGTTACTACGAGGGCATCTACGGCTACGCGAACGGCATCTCCACCGTCGAGGGTGGAATGCACGTCGAAGGTTTCAAGACCGCGCTCACTTCGGTGATGAACAAGTACGCGCGTGCATCGGGTGCGTTGAAGGACAAGGACGACAACCTGCTCGGTGAGGACATCCGCGAGGGTCTCACCGCCGTCGTGTCGGTGAAGTTGCGCGAGCCGCAGTTCGAGGGACAGACGAAAGCGAAGCTCGGCAACGTGTCCATGCGTTCGTTCGTTCAGAAGGAGACGAACGCGCGACTCGAGGAGTGGCTGCAGGAGAATCCCACCGAAGCGAACCGCGTGGTGAAGAAAGCAATTGCCGCAGCGCAGGCGCGATTGGCGGCGAAGAACGCCCGCAACGCGGTCCGTCGCAAGACGGCGCTATCGGGTGCAGGAATGCCGGACAAGTTGAAGGACTGCACGTCGAGCGAACCAGCCGAAAGCGAGATCTTCATCGTCGAAGGTGACTCGGCGGGCGGCACTGCGGTCGATGCTCGTGATCCCCGCACGCAGGCGATCCTGCCGATTCGCGGCAAGATCCTCAACGTCGAGCGCGCCCGACTCGACAAGATGCTGAAGAACAACGAGATCCAGGCGCTCATCACCGCCATCGGTGGCGGTGTCGGCAACGACGAATTCGACGTCGCCAAGGCGCGCTACCACAAGGTGATCATCCTCGCCGACGCCGACGTCGACGGAAGCCACATCCGCACGCTTCTCCTCACGTTCTTCTACCGACAGATGCGACCGATGGTCGAGAGCGGGTTCATCTATATCGCGCAACCGCCGCTGTACTCCACCGAAGTCGGCAAGGAGAAGGTGTACCTCAAGGACGATGCGGCCAAGGCCGTGTTCCTCAAGGAGCATCCGAATCACAAGAAGGAGTTCCAGCGACTGAAGGGACTCGGCGAGATGGACTGGCAGGAGCTGAAGTCGACGACGATGGATGCGTCGACGCGCACCTTGCTGCAGATCACCGTCGACGAAGCAGCCGAGGCGGAGAACATCATGAGCGTGCTCATGGGTGACGACGTCGAGAGTCGCAAGGAATTCATCACGACGAATGCGCGCGACGTGCGCAACCTGGACTTTTAGGAGCGACCATGGCTGCAAAGAAGCCCTCGAAGAAGAACGCCGCGACACCGAAGGCCGGACAAGCCGGCGGCGGCGACGGTTCGTCGCAACTGCCGCTGTCGAGCGGTGATTCCGTGCAACCGGTGCAGTTGCAGGACGAAATGGAGCGTTCGTTCCTCGACTACGCGATCTCCACGATCATGTCGCGCGCGCTTCCCGACGTACGCGACGGTTTGAAGCCGGTGCACCGCCGCATCATCTGGGACATGGATCAACAGGGTTTCCGCCCCGACCGTCCGTACGTGAAGTGCGCCCGTGTCACCGGGGACACGATGGCTCGCTATCACCCGCACGGTGACGGAGCGATTTACGACGCCCTCGTGCGCATGGCCCAGCCGTTCTCGTTGCGTCATCCGCTCATCGACTTCCACGGGAACTACGGATCACCCGACTTCGGTCCGGCCGCCAGCCGTTACACCGAGGCTCGACTCCATCCGTTGGCGATGCAACTGCTCGCCGACATCGACGAGAACACCGTCGATCTCATGGCGAACTACGACGGAACCTCCGAGGAGCCCGTCGTTCTGCCTGCGCGCTTCCCGAACCTCCTCGTCAACGGTTCACAGGGCATCGCCGTCGGCATGGCGACGAGCATTCCGCCGCACAACCTCGGTGAAGTCATCGATGCCACGCTGCACCTCATCGACAATCCCGACGCCAAGGTGACGGACCTCATGAAGTTCATCAAGGGCCCCGACTTCCCGACCGGTGGCACGATCCTCGGTCGTGAGGGCATCAACGATGCGTACAAGACCGGGCGCGGCTCGATCAAGATGCGCGCGAAGGTGTCGATCGAAGAGGGTCGCCGCGGACAGATGCAGATCATCGTGTCGGAGTTGCCGTACCAGGCGAGTTGTTCGGCGATCGCCGCGCGCATCCAGGAACTCGTCGACAACGACGGTCTCGACGGCATTGCCGACGTCAACGACAACTCCGCCGGTGGCGCGACCAATCTCGTCATCACGCTGAAGCGTGACGCGAACGCGAACGTCGTCATGAACAACCTGTTCAAGAACACCCAACTGCAGTCGCAGTTCTCCGTGAACATGGTTGCCCTCGTCGACGGAGTTCCCCGCACGCTCAACCTGCGCGATGCCCTGCACGGTTACGTGCAACACCAGATCGAGGTGCTCACTCGACGCAGTCAGTTCCGCCTCGACAAGGCCACCGACCGCAATCACATCCTCGAGGGACGACTGAAGGCGCTCAACGTCATCGACGAGGTGATCAAGGTCATTCGTGCGAGCGAGGATTCGGCAGCGGCGAAGGAAGCGCTGATGGGCAAGAAGTTCGGATTCTCCGAACGCCAGGCCATCGACATCCTCGACATGCAGTTGCGTCAGCTCACCCGCCTGTCACGCATCGATCTCGAGACGGAGCAGAAGAACATTCGCGAGCAGATCCGCGAACTCACCGCGATCCTCAAGGACGACAAGAAGCTCCGCGCCGTCATCAGCGCCGAGTTGAGTGACGTGCGCAAGGCGTTCGCGACGCCGCGCGTGTGTGCGATCACCGCCGACGTCGGCGAGATCGGCGTCGAGGATCTCGTGGAGGACAAGGAACTCGTCATCGTCATGACGCAGGAGCAGTACGTGAAGGCGGTGAGCGCCGATTCGTTCCGCACCCAGGGTCGCGGCGGTCGCGGCGTCAGCGGTGCGCGTCTGAAGAGCGACGACATCGTTCGCCACGTCATCTTCACTACGGCGCACGCGTATTTGTTGTTCTTCTCCAATCGCGGTCGGGTCTACCGCCTGCGTGCAATGGAAGTACCGGAGCGCGAGCGCACGGCAAAGGGCATACCGATCGTCAACCTCCTGCCGCTGCAGCAGGGCGAGCGCATCGAAGCGATCATCGACACGCGCGAATTCCCGGGTGAACGTCACCTCTTCTTTGCAACGCGCATGGGTCAGGTGAAGAAGACTCGCTTCGACGAGTACGACTCGAGTCGCCGCGACGGTCTCATCGCACTGAAGCTGAACCCGAAGGACGAACTGGTGCGGGTCATCGAAACGACCGGAAGTGACGACGTCTTCATGGTGTCGCGAACCGGTCAAACGATCCGCTTCAGCGAGAAGCAGGTGCGGCCCATGGGTCGCTCGGCGGCCGGTGTGCGCGGCATGAAGTTGCGTGCCGGTGACGAAGTGGTTTCGGTCGACGTTGCAAAGGATGACGCATCGATCCTCATCATCACCGAGGCGGGTTACGGCAAGCGCACTCAGTTGTCGCACTTCGCCCGCTAGGGTCGTGGCGGCATGGGCATGATCGGCATCAAGCTCACCGGCAAGAAGGGTCGGGTCGCGGCGGCATTCATGGTCGGTCTCGAGGACGAGATCGTCGCCGTCGCCACTGGCGGAACGACGATCCGCATTCCCGTGCGCGAGATTTCGAGCCAGGGTCGCGCGGCGACGGGTGTGCGGGTGATGAGCCTCGACGAGGGACAGATTGTCGCTTCGGTTGCACCGATCGTCGCCGGTGACGTTGCCTGACGCCGTCGCCCGACGTATTTCACACCGACGCAATCATCAAGCAATGTTGATGAGCGTCACAGCCGGATCGCCATCGCACGACCTCACCGAACCTGACGACGCCCCGTGATCGCCGTTGCCGTCATCGTCGTGGCACTCGCATCACTCGTGTCGTTCGCCGGTGACGTCTCGTCGTTGCGCGAAGTGCGACGCGGTGAGTATGCGGCGGATGCGGTGGCGCTGGCGGCGACCCGACCGGGGTGGTCGTCGACCCTGCATGATGCGCTCGAACGTGCATGGAACGTGCGGATCGACGGCATCGTGTCGGACAACGGCGTGATCACGGGTACGCACATGGATGACGCCTTCGGAGCCCGCGTCGACGTGACGGTGCACAGTGCATCGGGTACGTACACGGCATCGGCCGTCGCTCGTACACTCGATGTCACGCCCGATGACTCGGTCACCGCCCCATGAACGACATCTCCGACGCCGATCCTTCGTCACGTGATCGTCGACCGCGGATGCGTCGCGTCGTTCGGATCCTGCGTGAGATCGACGTTTGGAGCGTGTTCAAGGTCGCCCTCGTCGTGCACGCCGCCTGTGTCGTCGTCGCCATGCTCACACTCACTTTGTTGTGGAGTGTCGCGAGTGCGAGCGGAACGATCGACAACGTCGAGAACTTCCTCGAGTCGTTCGGCTGGGACACCTTCACTTTCCGCGGAGCCGACCTGTTCGTCAATGCCGGAGGTGTGCTGATCCTTCTCGGAGTGCTCGGAACCGGGGTGTGGGTCATTGCCGCCGTCGTTTTCAACCTCGTCACCGAGCTCGTCGGCGGGATTCGCGTCACGGTGCTCGAAGAAGAAGCGGTTCTCACGACGCTGTCCGATGACGCGAAGAACTGACCGATGAAGTTCCGCATAACACCATCGCGGCTATTTCTTGCGCTCTCCGGCGCATTGGCAGCTGTGTCTGTTGTCGGAAGTTGGATCGGTAATCATTACCTCAACGTTCCGGTGTCCGAAGCTCTCAGTGCTAATGCTGTCGAGGGATGTAATCGTGCAACAGCTGAGGGAATCGGTCATCACTGCTTTCTCGACTATTACGACGGAGCAATCACGAATGTGTATCCTCCAGTGGCTCGATGGGTATTCCAACCCTTCTTGGTACTAGAGAGAATTTCGGGCTCAGCACAACTTGGCCTTTATGTGTGGCTCACTATCTGCAGCATCGCGCTGTTGACTCCGGTGTGGTGGGCGACGCGATACGAATTCAAGTTGAGATGGCCTCTCATTGTGCTAACGGTCTCCTCAAGTGCGTTTGCGGGACCTCTTGACCGTGGAAATTCAGTTGCACTTACAGTTCCATTGCTACTGCTCTTTTCGATCGGAGTATTACGCAATATGTCATGCGCAACAACGGTCGGATTTGTGGGGGCGGCAATAGTTAAGCCACAGTTTGCATTGCTTCTACTTGTTCCACTCGTCTTGCGCCGGTGGAAGCCTCTCGGTTTGTCAGCTTTATTGCTTGTTGTTGCTCAAGTACTTGGTTTTGTAGTTGGAAAGGGAGACTCGATATCTCAGATGCGTCAGTTTCTAGAAGTCAATCTGTCCCGATCAACAGAAGCAATGGTTTATGACACCTCAAACATTTCGTTCTCGCAGACGATTCATGAGGTTTTTCGGTTATCGGGGCGTTTCTTGGGGGTGGAAAGTCGTCTGACCGATTTTGAACAGCAATATAGGTTCGAGTTGAGTTTGGTTGTACTTGTCGCAATTGTGGTCAGTATGGCGATACATGCGAGAAGAGGAAATATCGCGCTGGTAACAATTTCAGGTCTTCTGATTTCATCCACTTGGGTTGGGATGTCTTACTATTACTACCAGTCGTTTGCGGTCGTAGTAGCCGCACTGCTACTTCGAGATCCACGCAAGCCGGCAACCCGATGTGGTGTCATGGATGAGCGACCGGGAGCACCCTTGCGTTTGTCAGCACTCCTAATCGTCGTGGCCACAAGCAATTCAATGTTCAATCTTCCGATTGATGCGTCCGTATTTGGGTGGTATTTAGGCGATAGCGCTTCGGTGTCGGAGGTAACGTCTGTTTCGCGAACACTAACGACTCCCCTTTGGCTGCTTGCAACTGGAGTCTCAATGTTTGGGTGGCGACGAAGATCGGCAGCAGTAGCATAAGTGCTCCGGATATCCGGGGCTATAGCTCAGTTGGTTAGAGCGCATCCCTGATAAGGATGAGGTCGTTGGTTCGACTCCAATTAGCCCCACGAGAAAGGACCCGTGATGTTCTCCCTGTTCCGCCGAGTCCTCCTCGTTCTCAGCGTCGCCGGAGCAGTGGCGGGTGTGTTGCGCCTCAAGGGGAACACGAAGGTGACGACGAAGCAGGGTGGTTGGCGCGATACCGGCGCCGGCTGATCGTGTCTGATCGGTGCCGCAGGCCGTGATCGGAATCATCGGTGCCGGTCGTGTCGGCACGACCGTTGCGCGTCGCTTGCTCGCTCGCCGTGACTCGGAGATCGTCGTATACGACGCCAATCCGGTCGTTGCACGGCGACTCGTCGAATCGTTGGGTGGTCGGCGTCAGGGCATCGTGGTCGGGGACCAGGACCGGATTCGTACGTGCACCGTGGTCGTCATTGCGTGTCCGGCTCCCCATGCACGAGCCGTCGAGAAACTTGCGATGCGCGGTTGCAATGTCGTCTCCACGAGTGACGACGCCGACGATGTCCGTGATCTGCTCGAACTCGACACGTCTACGTCGGTCATTGCCGGGGCGGCGGCAAGTCCCGGCCTCACCGGACTCATCAGCCGGCACCTCGCCGCGAAGTTCGACGAAGTCGACGAGATCCACGTGGCAAGTCACGGAACGGGCGGCCCTGCCTGTGCGCAGCAGCACCATCGCGCGCTTGCGGGCACTTCGATCGGTCTGCACGACGGAACGTGGCTGAAACGGCCCGCCGGCAGCGGTCGTGAGTTGTGCTGGTTTCCCGATCCCGTCGGGGGTCATGACTGTTACCGCAGCGAATCACCGGATCCGATGGTGTTGTCCCGTGCCTTTCCATCCGCACTTCGAATCACTGCGCGCGTCTCTGCGACGCGTCGCGACCGCCTTACGTCCCGATTGCCGATGCTCACGCCGCCGCACCCGGAAGGTGGTCTCGGTGCGGTGCGGGTCGAAGTGCGGGGTTGGCGCGCAGACCAACGCCATGTCGAGGTCATCGGCGTTGCCGAACGGCTGGCCCGTCTCGCCGGACTCGTTGCAGCCGCTTGCGCCGTTGCCGTTGAACAGGGGAAGATTTCCGGCGGCGTTCACGTTCTCGGGTCGACGCAAGTGCCGAACGACGTCATTCTCGGTGCTGTGACGGCGGAAGGAATTCGTCTGCAGGAGTTCATCGGCACGAGTTCGCTGTAGCTCGTCATTCCGACTCACACGCATTCCCGGACGTTCTCATTTCTCGGTAACGTGATCGGGTGAAGCCGGGTGCAGAGTCGTTGCACCTCGAGGTTGCGGAAAGATTGCGTCGTGACGGTCAGCGCTACACGGCGTTGCGTCGGGCCATCGTCGGCGAACTCATTGCGGCACCACGGCCTCTCACCGTGCGTGAACTACTGAAGTCGCGCCGCGGCCTCGTCCAGAGTTCGCTGTACAGAAACCTCGCGGTGCTCATCGCTGCCGGTGTCGTCGATCGCGTTGCGGGTATGCAGGAAGATACTGCGCGGTACGAGCTCGCCGAGTTCGCACTCGGTCATCACCATCACCTCGTGTGCATGTCGTGCGGCGATATCGCCGACGTGGCTCTACCGAAGACTCTCGAGCACGATCTCGAGCGCGGTTTGCGGAAAGTGGCAAGCAGCGCGGGGTACGCGCTCGATCATCATCGTCTCGACGTCATCGGGCGTTGCCGGCGTTGCCGGTAGCGCGTCAGCGAGGGAGTCGTTCGACGGCGTTGCGCAGCTGCTCGACTGACTCTTCGAGCCGGTTCATCATGTCGCGCAGTTCGCTCGCAGATGCCGTGTCGGCGAGTGCCAATCGAACGGCGGCAAGTTCGCGGGCGAGATACTCGGCATCCTCCTGCGTCCGACGGGCGACGGTGCGGTCGATTTCCGCCTGATGTCGGTCGCGATCTTCCTGGCGGTTCTGCGCCAACAAGATGAGCGGTGCTGCATAGGCGGCCTGCACCGAGAACATGAGGTTGAGAAGGATGAACGGATACGGGTCCCAGCGCAACGCGATGACGAAGACGTTGAGGCTGATCCAGATGACGACCATGACCGACTGGACGACGAGAAACCGCGCGGTGCCGAGGAAGCGGGCGATGCGCTCCGAGAACTGACCGAATGCCGCGGCGTCGTATCCGATCGGAACGCGACGGCGATAGCGCGGACGACGGAGATCCTCGGGGCGCTTCACGACTTCACCTCTGCAGCGACGTCATTCGTCGATTGGGCACGGCGCCGCCAGTTCGTCGGCAGGGTGCGGTCGAGTACGTCGTCGACGGTGATCGCTCCGAGGAGCCTGTTACCGGAATCGACGACGGCAACGGCGAGCAGGTTGTACGTCGCGAGTCGCACCGCGACTTCCGACTGCGGCATGGTCGGCGGAATCGTCGCTTCATGCTCGAGACAGTCCTTCAACTTCGTCTGCGGCGGTTCGCGAAGAAGGCGCTGGAAGTGCACGATGCCGAGATAGCCGCCCGTCGGGGGAGTGTGCGGGCCGTGGGTGACGAACACCTGGGCTGCAATCGACACCAGCCACTGTGAGTCGCGAACCATCGCCAATGCCTCGGCGACGGTTGCCTCGGGGGACAGCACGATGATTTCCGGGGTCATCAGTGCACCCGCAGTTCCGTCGGGGTACGACAACAACTGGCGCATCGTGTCGGCGTCGTCTTCGTCCATCGCTTCGAGAACGCGGGCACGCTGTTCGCTGCCCATGCTCGCGAGCAGGTCCGCGAGGTCGTCCGACTCCATTTCGTCGAGAACACCGCTCAGACGTTCGATGTCGAGACCTTCGATGAGCCGCAACCGTTCGTCTTCGGGCATTTCCTCGAGGACGTCAGCAAGGCGTTCGTCGTCCATCGCCTCGGCGATGAGTCGACGCTGCGTGATCGGCAGCGAAGAAATGATCGTGGCGACGTCACTCGGATGCATGTCGCTGAGGCGGGCAGCTTCTGCCGCCACCGGTGTTTCCGGCATGAACAGTTGCGACGCGAACGTCCAGTCGACGAGACGGAACGACGGGCGCGACAACAACAGTCCGCGCTTCGACATGCGCAACTTGCTCACACGCCAACCCGGGTTGTGACCGGAGTGATGGATGAGTCCGACGTCGGCGACGACCTCGTCACCGACCCGTGCATCGAGCACCTGTTGACCGATGAGTCGTTCACCCGACCGACTGCGGAATGGCTTGAGGTCGATGTCGAAGCTCTTCAATCGGGCACCGGAGTTGTCGAGCGAGGCGATGCGGGCGGCGCTGACGAAGATGCGCCGGCGCTGGCTGTTCACGACGAATCCGAGGACGCGAGGCGCATCGCGACCGCGACCGGGCACGACGACGATGTCGTCAACCTTGCCGATCGGGCGACCACCCGCATCGAGCACGGGCAACCGCATGACGCGGTATGCGTAGATGAGCTCTTCGGTGGTCGTCACGATGTGAGGCTATTGGGGCATCCCAACCTCGGTGCGGACGTCGACGACAGAGATCGGAAGAAGTCCGACCGTGCCGGTCAGGCTTCTGTGCGCGGTGGCCGCCACATGATGAGCAGCTGTATCGCTGCACCGATCACCCCGATGGCAACTGCGCCGATGAACGACAGCCAGGGATCGAACGTGATGTCCAGAGAGGAGTCGAGTGAAATCCGACCCGGACCCGTTCCGGCGATGCCGACGGCAAGGGCGATGAACGCGGCGGTGTACTCCCAACCTTGTCCGGGTCGAAAGATGAAGAAGCCGTTCTTTGCGTGGGCGACCACCGTTGCGACGACCATGACCCCGATCGTTGCTGCCGCGGCGAGAGGTGTGAAGAGTCCCAACGTCAATGCGAGACCAGCGGAGATTTCGGTGCCCGCGGCGAGCATCGCCGACAGCCGACCGTTGCGCATGCCGATCGACGTGAACCATCCGGCAGTGCCGGCAACGGCACTGCGCGAGCGCACCTTGTTCCACCCGTGTAATGCCAGCGTGATGCCGAAATACCCGCGCAACACGAGCAATGCAATGTCGAGCGTGTCGGAGTTCATGGGCGAAGAGTAGCGACCGGCACTGTTAGCGTACGTAACGCCCTTCGGGGACGTAGCTCAGCTGGCTAGAGCACCTGCTTTGCAAGCAGGGGGTCGTGGGTTCGAGTCCCATCGTCTCCACCACGCCAACGTCTACTCGCCGGGTTCAGCAACCTGCAATGAAGCGGGTGAACTCGTCGTACGTGCGGATGTAATCGGCCTCATCGTAGGCATGGCTTGCCAGCACCGTAAGGACTGCATCGGAACTGAAGGCGAATTGTGATGCCCACACGCGGGGTGGCACGTGAAGTGCATGGTTCGGGTCGTCCAGCTGCACCGTTGCACGTTGTGATCCGTTGTCAACGAGGACGGAGACGGATCCATGTGTACACAACAAGACCTGGTGACACTGCCGGTGCGCATGCTCTCCGCGCACGTGCTGATTGGGGACCGAGTGAACGAAGAAGATCCGCTCCATGGCGGGAAGCTGGAGATCCCGAGCAATTTCGATGACGGCCAGCGAGCCACGCAAGTCCTCGAATTGCGGCAAGCGCACCAAGCGAACCGGCGGTACACCAACGTCGATGATGCGGGACACGGATCGCGGTGCGTCGCCTGCTTCCATCAAAGAACGTTCGTGGACGGAGATCGGTGACAGCGTCGTACCGCTCTCACCCACGTATCCGCGTATCTGTGCAGGATTGCCGATCACGATCGTGTTCGGTGGAACGTTGCGGGTCACCACTGCACCCGCCCCAACCATCGCACCGGAACCGATTCGCACTCCCGGCAGAATCGTCGAGTTCGCGCCGATCGATGCACCGTTTTCGACGATGGTTTCCAGGAACTTCTCGGGCCGCTGACGACTTCTCGGCATTCGA
>Ga0164293_10002835_pt1 | contig 14741 bp, 12 predicted proteins | sample GEODES118metaG_FD_111487 | JGI IMG/M metagenome (GOLD analysis project Ga0164293, IMG submission 111487) | Eutrophic lake water microbial communities from Lake Mendota, Wisconsin, USA - GEODES118 metaG | ecosystem: Environmental > Aquatic > Freshwater > Lake | place: USA: Lake Mendota...
CCAAATTTGGAACTGACATCATTGCCGGTGGCACCTTCCCCAAGACTCAGAAGACAACGCAAATCGACGTCAATGGCGTTGCCAAGTGGAGTGGTTCGGCATGGTCGGCAGTGGGCACCGGTGTGGCCGGCACGAATGCCGTGGTTGAAACGTTTGCAGTGGCTGGTTCCACGCTGTGGGCTGGTGGTGAGTTTTCTTCGGCCGGTGGCGTGACGGCAACGAACATTGCGAAGTGGGACGGCACGTCGTGGGATGCGTTGGTGTGTGGTCCTGAAAATGGTGTGCGAGGTGGTGCGGTGCGTGGCATCGCGCCGCAGAGCGACGGCACGCTGATCATCGCGGGTGGTTTCACCAACGCGGGAGGCAATCGCTTTATCGCCAAGTTCACACCGGGTGCGGACAATTGCGCACCACTGGTGAATGGACCAACTGAACCGCGCAACGTGTTAGCGGAATGGATATTCGCCACCGAAACGGTGCGTATTTCATGGAATGCACCGGAGTCCAGTGGGAGTTTGCCGATCACTGCTTATCGAGCGGTGTCGTTTGACGACAATGTGTACTGCTGGACCCAAGGGTTTTCGTGCGAAATCAGGGTTGATGATGTCCCGGATACTGCGCGAATGGCGAGTGGCGAATTTGCGATCCGTCGATGGGATAAGTTCATTTATCTCGACCAACTTGTTCAGCACAGTGGTGTGTCGCAAGGCTTCTACGCCCAGGCGGGAAACTCGGCTGGTTGGGGCTTAAAGGGATGGGCGCCGAAGCCGCCTGAGCCCACGCCACCGTCCGCACCGACAATTGTGAAGGCAACTCCAGGCCGTAATCAGATCACCGTCACGTGGTCATCTTCGACTGTCGCGGTTACCCGTGGGCTGACTTATCCGATCACCAATTATTTGGTGCGAGCGAATCCGGGCGGACGAGTCTGTATTACGCGTTTGACTGATGCGTCCTTGACGACATGCACCTACGAGAATCTCAAGCCGGGTGTTGATTACACCTTCAATGTTCAGGGGCTGAACGGAGCTGGATGGGGCGCGATGTCGAAAGCGAGTAATGAGGCATCGGCCTTTGACTTGAAATTGGTCGATGTGAAGGCGCGCAAGAAGCTGCTGATCTTCCGTGAAGTCACGGTAGTTGGCACGGCGCCCGGCTTTAAGGCCGGCGAGCGTGTGCGACTCTTCTGGCGCCAGGTTGGCACCGAGAAGTGGATCACTGAAAAGGGTGAAGTGGCGACGGTGACTGGCAAGCCAGCCCAGCGTTACACCTTCAAGGTTGATCTCCTGCGCAAGACGGCTGGCAAAGATTTCGAGTTCCGTCTGACTTCGGGCGGCGAGTCGTCGAACATCTTGCCAATCAGAATCCCGTAGTACTGGTGCGTCGCCGTTGATGTGTCGCTCGTCATGAAGCGCTAGACGCTGTTCGTCGCCGAATAGCGTCTAGCCCATGACAATTGACAGGGTTGGTGTGGCCGGTTGCGGCCTGATGGGTTCTGGAATTGCTGAAGTGTGCGCCCGGGCGGGCGTGGACGTAGTGGTGCGCGAGCGCGATGCGGCGGCTGTGGAAGCCGGTATGGCGCGCATCTTCAAGAGTTTGGAGCGGGCGGTGAAGGCCGGCAAGTTGAGTGATGCCGACATGGCCTCGACGAAGGCGCGCCTGCGGTTCACCACTGACGTGGAGGAGTTTGCCGACCGGCAGATGGTGATCGAGGCAATTGCCGAGGATCAGGAGTTGAAGACGTCGTTGTTTGCGGAATTGGATCGCGTGGTCACTGATCCCAATGCGGTGTTTGCCAGCAACACGAGTTCAATTCCGATCATGAAGCTGGGTATTGCCACGAAGCGACCGAAGAACGTGATTGGGTTGCACTTCTTCAACCCGGTGCCGGTGTTGAACCTCGTGGAAGTGGTGCCAAGTTTGATGACGTCGCCAGAGACGATCGCTGCGGCCGAGGGGTTTGCTACCGACACGTTGCATAAGGTGACGATTCGCAGTCAAGACCGCGCGGGGTTCGTGGTCAATGCGCTGCTGATTCCGTTCATCTTGAGCGCGATTCGCATGTTGGAGTCGGGCTTTGCGAGTGCGAATGACATCGACGAGGGCATGGTGCGGGGGTGTAGTCACCCCATGGGGCCGCTGCGCCTGGCCGACCTCATTGGATTGGACACCACGATGGCGGTGGCCGAGAGCCTCTATGCCGAGTTCAAGGAGCCGCTGTATGCGCCGCCGCCGATGTTGGCGCGCATGTGTGAGGCGGGGTTGCTGGGGCGTAAGACCGGCCGCGGGTTCTACGACTACTCGTAATTGCGTCATACCCACCCCGTAGGGTCTGGCGTGTGGGAATGGTGGATGCATGATTGACCTGCGTGAATTGAAGCCCTGGCATTGGGTGGCGCTCGCGTTTGCGGGAGTCACGGTGTTGGGTACCCTGTCGCCAAGCGACACCGCGGGTGACACCGAGTCCACTTGGGTGTCGCTCGCTATTGCGGCAGTCCTGGTAGCAGCGGTGGTGTGGCGGGTTGCGCATGACCGCAAGACGGGCGGCGGGGTGAGCAAGTCGGTTGCGTCGGTGCAGGCGGAGATCGCCGAGCTCAAAGAGGCGCTTGCGTTCTTCACCCATCACGAAACACAGTTCAACGAGGCGGACGGCTCGGGGTTCATTGCCAAGCGCGATGAGCATGTGGTGGCGTTGGTGTCGGAAGTGGGGTTGGTAGAGGCTCAGCGTGGGCCTACCGAATTCAAGGGCGGTGCAATTGGGTTTTCGTTTCGGGTAACCGATCGCATCGCGGTAGGGCCATCTCGCTTTCGCGGCACCTCCAAGCGGGGTGAAGAGCGGCCAACGCTGATCGACTCGGGGCGCTTCGTGATTACCGATCAGCGTGCGGTGTTTTTGGGTGGGAAACAGACGCGGGAGTTCGATTGGGACAAGTTGCTGGCCTACGAACTCGTGGCACTTGACAAGAAGAGCGCGATGCTGATGTTGCCGGTGTCGAATCGCCAGAAGGTGTCAGGCATCGCTGCCGATACTCCATCGATGAATCACGTGCATCAGCGGGTGGCGTTTGGTGTTGCGGTGGCCACCGGTCGTAAGGACGCCTTTCTGGATGGATTGGTTGCAGCGATTGCCGAGGCAGAAGCAGACCTGCGCATGCTGGCGAAGCCCTCACCGTGATCGATTGACCACGGCCTCTGATTCCCGGGCGGCGGCTTTGAAGATTCCTTTACTCATCAGCGACAGCTCGGCCTTGCGTCGTCGTTCGTAAATCGCCGCGCGGTCGGCATGAATTGTGGCGTCGTCGGGTGCGGCCCAGCCGGCAAAGTCGGCCAAGTGGCAGGCCAGGCGCAGGTCGGTTTCGGCGAGTTCCTTCGCTCGGTTTATGAGCACGTGCGCTCCGCCGGCCAAGCGGGCGATTTCGCTGCCAACTGCTGCATCGGGGGCTGGCTTGAGTCGTGAGGCTGCGCCATCCCACCAGCCGCCGTACAGGCGCCAGATGCCCCGCACCACAAACTCGGGTTCGTCATACAAGGGGCGCATGTAGGGCTTTGCGAGGATGTCGGCCGGCACGGTGATGGTGTGGATGATGTCGTTCAGCGTTGCGCCGGCATTCATCATCTCGAGCACCTGTTGCACGAGTGATTCGAGCGAACTTGCGATGTCGTCGAGCACGCCGGCGACGCGTGCTTTGCCTTCGATGGGCAGGCCGTGGGCGGGCACGAGCAGCTCGGGTCCTTGCGCGATCATGCGGCGCAGCGACTGCGCCCACTCGAGCGCGTAGCGCTGCACTTTTTGAGGGTTACCTGCATTGGGGTAGTTCCAAATCACAAAGTCGCCGGCCATCAGCCACTTGTGATCGGGGAACCATGCCCACAGGTGGTCGTCGGTTTCGCCGCGTCCATGATGGAATTCGACGGCGGTGTCGCCGAAGGTCAGGTGCATCGTGTTCTCAAACGTCTCGGTGGGGCGCAATGTGTTTCGCGGCAGGAAGCGCTGTGCATTTTCGTTGATGTCGAGGCCCATGTCGGAGCGGATGCCGCCGAACTGACGCTGATTGATGAGTACGTTCCACTCGTTGGTGGCTTCGTAGCGACTCATGCGTGTGGCCACGTTCTCGTGCGCGAGCACACGCAGCGATCGGTTCGTTCGCGTTGCATCCTCGTGAAACGCGGGGCTGCCGCCGATGTGGTCGGCATGGCCGTGGGTGTAGACGAGGGCATTGAAGGGTGCGCTGCGCCACGTGCGGAGTGCGGCGACGACGTTTGCGCCGGCTCCTACTCCTGACGCATCAAATGACACGAGCCCGTCGCCGGAGTCCCAGGTGACGCAGTGGCTGAAGCTCTCGACAATTGCCAAGTCATCGGCCAGTTCGTACAGTTCGTTGGTGACGCGGTTTACCGGTTGGTCAATGACGCCGGTGGTCAGAACGCGCTCGGAAAGTTCGAGTGGGTGCATTGGGCCCACCTTAGGGTCTGGCCTGCGGTTCCTTGGGCAGACCAAGCACACGTTCGGCGAGAATGTTGCGCATCACGTTCGACGTGCCGCCCATGATCGTGTAGGCGGGGGCATACGCGAGGCCCTGGGTGATGTCGTTCCATAACAACGCCTCTGCGCCCAACACGCGTGACACAAATTGTGCAATGCGCCACTCAAGTTCGGTGCAGAAGCACTTGGTTGCCGCCGAAAATCCTGCCGGTGCTTGCTTGAGCACTTCGCGCATCACGAGGATGCGGCCGACTCGATAACCGATTTCAAGCGCGGCGATTTCTTGGCGCACGCGCGGGTCGGTGCGGTCGGCGCGTGCGACAGCCATGTCGAAGAGTGCTTTGTTCGACACCAGCCGGTCTATACCGCCGCGTTCGTGCTCTAACTGGCGCATTGTTTGGGCAAAGGCGCCGCCCTCTTTGCCGACAAGGTTGCTCACGGGCACGCGCACATCGGTATAGAACACCTCGCAGAAGTGCCGATTAGTAGTCATGTCGGTAATCGGACGCACCTCGATGCCGGGGGTGTTCATCGGCACGATGATTTCGCTAATGCCCACATGTGGTGGGCCGTCGTTCGAGGTGCGGCAGATGAGATAGCAGTAGTCAGCAACTTCGCCGAAACTCGTCCAGATTTTTTGGCCGTTGATTACCCATTCGTCGCCATCTCGCTCGGCCGACGTCATCAGTGAAGCAAGGTCGCTACCGGCGTTTGGTTCGCTCATGCCGATGCACCACGTGGTGTCACCCGACAACATGCCAGGTAGGTACGTGCGCTGTTGCTCGTCGGTGCCATAGGTGATGAGTGCGGGTCCCATTTGGCGATCGGCGAACCACGACGCGGCGATTGGTGCACCGACTGCGATCATCTCTTCGGCCACGATCAGGCGATCAATCGCCGGTCGCCCGCCGCCGCCATGTTCTCGAGGCCAGGTCATGCCGATCCATCCCCGTTCGGCGAGCTCCTTCGAGAACTCTTTGGAGTACCCATTCATCCAGGTGTCGTTGAATCGGCCGAAGCGGGAAACGGCGTCTGTCGCCATGGTCCGGGCTTCGGCGCGCAGGGCGCGTTGCTCGTCGGTCCAGGCGAAATCCACGCCGAAACACTAGGCATCGGGGCGGGTCGGGCCGTTTGTCGAGCGGGCCAGAGGCGGTAATGGGGTATTGTGTACAAGTCGAATACAAGTGACCCCCACCCAAGGCAGGAGAGTGTTATGGCTACGAAGATCAAGGTTGCCAACCCCATCGTCGAGCTCGACGGCGACGAGATGACGCGCATCATTTGGCAGTTCATCAAGGACCGCCTGATCCTGCCGTATCTCGACATCAACCTTGAGTACTACGACCTCGGTATCGAGCATCGTGACGCGACAAACGATCAGGTCACCGTCGATGCCGCAAACGCGATTCTCAAGCACGGCGTCGGTGTCAAGTGCGCCACCATCACGCCCGATGAGGCGCGTGTCAAGGAATTCAACCTCAAGCAGATGTGGAAGTCGCCGAATGGCACTATTCGCAACATTCTCGACGGCGTGGTATTCCGCGAACCGATTATCTGCAAGAACGTGCCCAAGTTGGTGCCGCACTGGACGAAGCCCATCGTGATCGGCCGTCATGCGCACGGCGACCAATACAAGGCAACCGACTTCAAGGTGCCGGGTCCTGGCACGGTGACGATGACCTACGTGCCGAAAGACGGCAGTGCACCCGTAGAGATGAAGGTCGCCGACTTCGCCGCGTCCGGTGTGGTCATGGGCATGTACAACTTCGACGAGTCCATTCGCAATTTCGCACGTGCAACTATGAACTACTCGCTACAGCGCAACTATCCGCTGTTCCTCAGCACAAAGAACACGATCTTGAAGGCCTACGACGGAAGGTTCAAGGATCTCTTTCAGGAGATTTTCGAATCGGAGTTCAAAGACAAGTTCGCCGCCGCGGGCATCACCTACGAACACCGCCTTATCGACGACATGGTGGCGTGCATGTTGCGCTGGGAAGGTGGCTACGTGTGGGCGTGTAAGAACTACGACGGCGACGTGCAGTCCGACACCGTGGCGCAGGGCTATGGCTCTCTCGGCCTCATGACTTCGGTGCTCACCACACCAGACGGCCGCGTTATGGAGTCGGAGGCGGCTCACGGCACGGTTACGCGCCATTATCGCGAACACCAGGCCGGTAAGAAGACCTCGACCAACCCAATTGCATCGATCTTTGCCTGGACGCGTGGGCTCGAGCATCGCGGCAAATTGGACAACACTCCCGACGTCATCGGTTTTGCTCGCAAGGTGGAAGAGGTGTGCGTGGAGGCAGTTGAAGGCGGCGAGATGACCAAGGATCTCTCGCTGCTTGTAGGCGGCGAGGCAGCGCAGTGGCAGACAACCGAAGAGTTCCTCGCCACCCTTGATCGTCGCTTGCAACAGAAGATGGCCGGCTGAGCCCAACGTGGAGATTCGGCCGCTGACGCGCGCCGACAACCTCGCGGCGGCGGGGGAAGTGGTGCGATGTGCCTACTTTTCATTGCCCGACTACGTGCGCGACGAGGAATACGACGTCGTAATCGGCGACATTGACAGTCGTATTGATGACACCGTGGTGCTTGCTGCGCTCGATGGCGACCAGATCCTTGGGTGTCTCACGTTTGTGCCGCATCATGATGGCGCGCACGCAGAACACGGCGACGAGCAGGCAGCCTCGTTTCGTTACTTCGGCGTCGATCCGGCGGCGCAGGGGCGCGGCGTGGGCAAGGCGATGGTGGCATGGGTGCTTGCCGAGAGCCGACGACTGGGTAAGGCCCGCGTGTTCATTCACACCATTCCCTGCATGCACGCGGCAATGCGTCTATATGAAGGCCTGGGGTTTGTGCGCGCACCCGAGCACGATGAGCGATGGGGCGATGTCGACGGCTGGGCCTACGTGCTCGCCTTGTAGGCCTGTAAGAGTGGTGTCATGCGTGCAGTAGTGCTCACTCAATTCGGCGGCCCCGAGGTACTGCAAATTGTCGACATTCCTGCCCCGAAACCAGGGCCCGAAGAAGTGCTCGTACAGGTGCGGGCAACGGCGTTGAACCGCGCCGACTTGTTGCAGCGCCGCGGCTTGTATCCGAACCCGTTTCCCGATGCCCATGACGTACCGGGTATGGAGTTTTCTGGCACCGTGGCGAGCGTGGGGGAGCGCGTGCGCGTATGGCACGAGGGCGACGAGGTCATAGGCATCGTTTCCGGAGGCGCCTATGGCGAGCAACTCGTTGTGCACGAACGCCAGGCGATGCGCATTCCTGCGGGTGTGTCGCTTGCCGATGCTGCTGCGATTCCCGAAGTATTCATCACGGCATGGGATGCCATCGTTGTGCAAGGCGGCCTCACATCAGGGCGATGGGTGCTCGTGCATGCGGCGGCGAGTGGTGTGGGCACCGCAGCGGTGCAGATTGCAAAAGCCATCGGTGCGCGCGTGTTGGCCACCTGTTCGGCGGGCAAAGTGGCGGCGGTGCGTGCGCTGGGTGCCGAGGTGGTGGTTGACTATGCCGCTGCCGACTTCGTGCAGGCAGTGCGCGACGCTACGGGCGGCCGTGGCGTAGACGTCATCTGCGATGTGGTCGGCGGTGACTATCTCGATCGCAATGTCGCAGCAATTGCGGTAAAGGGGCGCATCGTGCAAGTGGGGGTGATGGCTGGCGGAGCGGTGACGTTTAACGTGGGCGCACTGTTACCCAAGCGTGCGAGCATTGCCGGCACGGTGCTGCGCGCGCGTCCGCTTGAAGAAAAAATCGCCATCTCGCAGCGCTTTGCTACCGAGGTGTTGCCGCTATTCGAGTCAGGTGCGCTTCGCGTGGTCATCGACAGCAGGTATCGCCTCGACGACATCGCCGCCGCACATGCCTACATGGAGACGAACGCCAACGTTGGCAAGATTTTGATTGACGTGACGCACTAGGCGTCGACCACCTGTCGGTTGGGCAAGAAGCGATAGGCGAGCACGGCGCCAACGAGGGCGACCACGGCAACAGTGGAGCAGGCGGCCTGAAACCCGTCCATGAACGCAAGGCTCGCCACGTTTCGAATTGCATCTGCAGCCTCGGTGGAGCCGGCCTGCTCGGCAACCGCATACGCGGCGCCGACCGATTCGCCGGCGATGTCGGCGACTTGCTTGTCGATGCCGAGCGGGGCGAGAAAGTCGGCGATGCGCGGTGCGTAGATCGTGGCGAAGATACTGCCGCTCACGGCTACGCCGAGCGTGCCGCCTACTTCGCGACTGGTGTCGTTGATTGCTGAGCCGATGCCCGCTTTCTCACGCGGAAGTGCTCCCATCACCGACTCGGACGACGGGCTGGTCACCAAGCTGAGACCCATTGCCATGATCACCATGGTGATGATGACGGGGCCGAAGTAGGCGGCGTCGGCGTCAAGTGAGCCCACCCAAAACAGCGCGATCGCCATGAAGGTGAGGCCGACCGGCACCACCCTGCGTGGTCCGTGGCGCAGTGCGAGACGGGCGGCAATGGGTGCAGTGATTCCCGCGCCGAAGGCGAAGGGAAGCGTCCGCAATCCTGATTCGAGCGGGTCGTAACCGCGGACGAACTGAAAGTACTGCGTGACGAGAAAAGTGAATCCGAAGAGCGCAAAGAAGGCGATGAAAATTGCCGATGTTGCGGCAGTGATGCGCATATCCGAAAAGACTCGAACGTCGAGCAGAGGAACGTCCGTGCGTGTCTCGCGCACGATGAAGAGTGCCAGGAGGAGTGCAGCAACTGCGAATCCCCCAAGCGTCAATGCCGATGACCATCCGCGGTGCGGGCCTTCAATGACGGTGTAGACGAGTAGCGAAACGAACAAAATAGACAAGAGAAATCCGGGGCCATCCAGGCGGTGCGCGTTGTCATCGCGGGATTCGGGAACAAAGCGCCAACCAAGGATCATCGCGAGGAGCACAATCGGCACGTTGATGAGGAAGATCGAGCCCCACCAGTAATGCTCGAGGAGTAGTCCGCCGGTGACCGGTCCGAAGGCGACTGCTGCACCCGACACGGCCGACCACACGCCGATTGCCTTGGCACGCTCGGAGGGATTGCGAAAGACGTCGACGACGATCGCAAGCGTGCTGGGAAAGACAAGTGCGGCCCCGATACCCATGAGTCCACGGCCGGCAATCAATTCGCCGGTGGTGTCGGTGAACGCGGTCCATGCCGAAAAGATGCCGAAGAGCACGAGACCGATCTGCATGAGACGAAGGCGCCCGAAGCGGTCGCCGAGTCCGCCACCTGCGAGCAGGAGTCCCGCAAAGACGAGTGCATAGGCGTCAACGATCCACTGCAATCCGCTCGTGGTTGCCCCCAATTCGCGCGACAGCGTGGGCAACGCCACATTGATAATCAGGTTGTCGACGACAACCAGAAACACCGTGAGGCTGAGGATGCCAAGAATCAACCAGCGACGGGCATGGATACGGGGATCGGGATGGACGGGTGTCTGCGCAGTAGTCATGTAGACAGTGTCTAGTTCCCAAACTTGATAGTGTCAAGTTTGTGGCAAAAGGGCTTCGGGACCAGGTGTTGCGATCGGCGGTGGCCTACATCGCCAAAAATGGGCCTGACGGCCTGTCCTTTCGCCAGGTTGCAGCAGATGCCGGGGTGAGCCACCAGGCCCCGTATCACCACTTCGGCGATCGCAAGGCGATCTTTCAGGCGATTGCTCTCGAGGGGTTCACGCTGCTGGCCGAGTCTCTTGGCTCAGTCGATACGCGTGGCCCCGAACCGAGCGTGATGCTCTGCGAGCGCTACGTCGAGTTTGCGATAGCCCACAAAGGACATTTTCGCGTGATGTTTCGAACCGATTTATGTGCGATGGATGAGTCACCCGAGCTGCAACGTGCGGGGGACGCCGCATTTCAGGCGCTACTCGACGAGGTGACGCAGATGGTGGGCGACGGTGCGTCGCTCGATGACGTGCGCATTCAAACCACCACCATGTGGTCGGTTGCGCACGGATTAGCGACGCTCTTGATCGATGGACCGTTGGAAAACAAAATCGGTCGCGTTGCCGACCGCACTGAACTGGTGAGGGCAGTCGCGCGTCGCATGGGCGACGGCTTGCTTCAGTCGCGGCGCGATATCTCGACGTAGTGACGCTCGTCGGCGCCGGTATACCACTGACGCGGGCGGCTGATCTTTTGGTCTTTATCGCTTAAGAGTTCGCCCATGTGGGCAAGCCAACCGACGGTGCGGGGGATGGCAAACAGCACGGTGAACATTTCCACCGGGAAGCCGAGTGCCTGGTAGATGAGTCCAGAGTAGAAGTCGACGTTTGGATAGAGCTTGCGTGAGACGAAGTAGTCGTCTTTCAGCGCCACTTCTTCCAACTTGAGTGCCACGTCGAGGAGCGGATTCTTGCCCGTGACTTCGAACACGTCGTAGGCGGTCTTCTTGATGATGGTGGCCCGTGGATCTAAGTTCTTGTACACGCGGTGACCGAAACCCATGAGGCGTCCGTCGCCACGCTTGACGCTTTCGATGAACGCGGGCACGTTATCGACCGTGCCAATTTCGGTAAGCATGCGCACGACTGCTTCGTTGGCGCCACCGTGAAGCGGGCCATACAGTGCGGCTGCTGCCGCAGCAGTGGAGGAAAACGGATCGGCGTTCGAACTGGCCACTACGCGCAAGGTGGTGGTGCCGCAGTTTTGTTCGTGATCGGCATGCAAGATGAACAGGATGTCCATCGCGCGTGCGAGCACGGGGTTGACCTCGTAGTCCTCGCCGATGCGATACATCATGTTGAGGAAGTTCTGCGTGTATGACAACGCGTTGTTCGGCAATACGAACGGCAAGCCCATCGAGAAGCGATACGTCATTGCCGCGATCGTGGGCACTTTGGCAACGAGCCGCAGGGTCTGTTTGTCCATCGCATCGCGATCGAAGATGTCCTTGGCGTCGTCGTAGAAGGTGCCAAGTGCGGCAACAGCAGAGATGAACATGCCCATGGGGTGGGCGTCGTAGTGAAAGCCGTCGACGAAACGCTTGCGCATGTTTTCGTGAATCATCGTGTGATGGGTGACGTCGTATTGCCACTGAGCAAGCTGGGCGGTGGTAGGGAGTTCGCCATTCAGCAGGAGGTACGCAACCTCGAGAAAACTTGATTTTTCGGCCAACTGTTCGATGGGGTAGCCGCGGTACCTCAGGATTCCGGCTTCGCCGTCCAGGTAGGTAATGGCGGATTTGCAGGATGCGGTTGACAAATACGCCGGGTCGTACATTCGCAGATTGGGGTCGAGTTCGCGCAGTGCGGAGGACGGAAAGACGCCGTCAGTAATCGGAACGGTGATCTGCTTACCCGTCCGGTCATCGGTGATGGTGATGGTTTCAGCCACCGTGATTCCCTTCTCTTTTCGCGGGAAGCTTCCTCTTCCCGCGCCAAGTGTAGGCGGTGCAACGGTTTGGCCGGCTATTGAACGCTTGCTAGAGCGGGGTGTTGTCGTGCTTGCGCGGCGCGAGCCGCTCCCGTTTGTCCCGCAACATGGCAAATGCCGCGGCAATTTCGCGGCGCGTCTCGGCGGGATCAATGACGCCGTCGACATACCCGCGCTCTGCGGCCACGAATGGATTGAGTAGCCGCTCGGCGTAGTCGGCCTCGAAGGCTGCGCGTTCTTCTGGGGTGGCACGACGCTGCAAGATTGCCGCGGCCTGTCCCGCGCCCATGACGGCGAGCTCGGCGCTCGGCCAGGCCAGGCAGAGATCGTTGCCCATGGTCTTGGAGTCCATCACGATGTAGGCGCCGCCATAGCTCTTGCGCAGGATCACACTCACGCGCGGCACGGTGGCACGGGCATAGGCAAACACCAGTTGGCCGCCATGGCGAATCATGCCGCGCCACTCCAGGTCTTTGCCCGGGTAGAAGCCGGGTGTATCAACAAGCGTCAGGAGCGGAATGTTGAACGCGTCGCAGAACGCAACAAAACGGGCGGCCTTCTGTGAGGCCGGAATATCGAGTGTGCCGGCAAGCACCATGGGCTGGTTCGCCACCACGCCGATCGACTCGCCGTCGATAGTGATGAATGCAGTGACCACGTTGGCCGCCCACCGTTCGCGCACTTCGAACAGGTCGCTGTCATCGGCCAGAGCGCGAATCACTTTGCGCACGTCGTAACTGCCGGTAGCCGAATCGGGAATGATCGCGCCTGCCTCGGGAACAAGTCGATCGGCGGTGTCGCCAGTGTCGATGCGCGGGGCAAGTTCGTCGACATTGTTCGGTATGAATGCCATCAGCGCCTCGAGTGACTCGAGTGCGCCAGCAACGTCGGCGACAACGATGGCGGCGACGCCACTCTGCTTGGCGTGCGCATCGGTGCCGCCAAGGTCTTCGTTGCTGATGGCGATGCCCGTGAACTCGGCAACCATCGTGGGGCCGGAAACAAATGCATACGAATCTTGCGTCATGATTACGAAGTCGGACAGGCCAATGAGCAGCGCAGGGCCCGACACCGCGGGACCGTTAACGATGGTGAAGATGGGCACGACGCCAGAGCAGTCAGCTATTGCCCGCGCGGCCTGCCCCCAGCCATGCAGCGCGGGAATGCCCTCGACGATGTCGGCACCAGAGGAGGCCACTTGCATGACAAGCGGGACGCGTTGGTGAAGCGCCGTTGCCGCGGCGTTGGCAATCACGCCGGAGGCTTCGGCCGATAGCGCACCGCGATGCTCAGAGGGATCGATGTCGACCCACACCACGTAGCGATCGATTGTGGTGAGGTGGCGCACCTCGCTTGAGGCCGCGCCCTTGACCGCACGTTGCAGATGGACGGCTGTCGTGTCGCTGACGCTCATCGCTGATCTCTGCTCAACACGTCGGTCAGATTAGTTGGCTTACCGCGCGGCATTTCGTGCCGGCAGCATGAGCGACTGGTCAGTGGTCACGCCGGGCTGTTGCTCGCCGGCCTGCACCACGGCCGCCTTGGTCACGTCCAGCAATGCGCGGGTGGGTTTGTTGGGCACCGGTCGGCGCCGCGTGGCCCATCCCACCATACGCTTGGGCAACTCGGGGAGCGCCACGATGGCAAAGTCTCCCGTGAGCCATTTCGGAATGGCGGTCGCAGGCACGATCGCTGGCCCGAATCCATCGATGGCAAGCGATGCGAGTAGGCGCACGCCGTCGATTTCGGCCTGCGGGGTGAGTGCGATGCGCTGATTACCCGCTGCGCGGTCAACAATGCGTCGCAGCTCGGTATTACGTGGCGACAACAAAATGGGTTGCGACACGAGTTCGGCAAGCGTCATGCTCGTGTGCGCGGCCCATTCGAATCGATTGTGCACCAGCAGCACCATGTCTTCAGAAAACAACGGTTCAAGAAACAATTCGGGATCCTGAATAGGGAAGTGCACGATTGCGGCATCTAAGTCACCCGCAAGCAAGCGAGGAATGAGATTGCTGGTGCCGCCTTCGTACACCGTGGCGCGCACCTTTGGATGTGCGGCCGCCAGTGCGGGGAGCAGCGTCGGCATCAACCATCGCCCCGTGGTGCCTAAACAGCCAAGGCGGGTTTCACCTTCCACAACCGTGTCGGTGGAGTGAATGTCGGCCTCGATGTCTTGCAGGTCATGAATGATGCGACGGCCGCGTTCGACCACCACCGCTCCCTCCTCGGTAAGTGACCCGTTGTGCCGGTCGACCAGGGTGACGCCGAGGTCTTTTTCGAGGCGCGAGATATGGGCCGACACGTTGCTTTGCACGGTGCCGAGTGCCCTGGCCGCAGCCGAAAACGAACCATGCTCGGCAATGGCAATCAGACTGGCCAGGTGGCGTACTTCCATAGGGGAAGGCTAGTCAGGTGGACGACCGCTATCAGAAAAAACGATGGGTGATATCGCACCGTTCGCCTTGAACGGCTACTAGTCGGTAGGCCATACTGGTCGCATAACGAGATGAGACCTCCCCCAGGTCCATCACGACGAATCCGCAAGTGACACCCCCAAGTCACAGGATTCAGGTTGAGAGGCCCCGCCCAAAGCGGGGCCTTTCCCATTCCCGTAATGTGCGACAAGTCCGATGTGCCTAGCCTCGGCGGGGTGATGCGGGCCGCCTTTTTCGACCTCGATCGCACGGTGATCCCGGGGTCCTCGGGCGCTGTCGTGACGCATCGCCTGCGCGCCGCGGGCGTCGTCGACGCGCCGCGGGTGCCTGGCGAGTCATTGTTGTATCGCGTGTATGCATCGATGGGGGAGAACCTGCCGAGCATGGTGCTCGCGCGTCAAGGTGTGGGCATGTTGCGCG
>Ga0164293_10002838_pt1 | contig 14724 bp, 9 predicted proteins | sample GEODES118metaG_FD_111487 | JGI IMG/M metagenome (GOLD analysis project Ga0164293, IMG submission 111487) | Eutrophic lake water microbial communities from Lake Mendota, Wisconsin, USA - GEODES118 metaG | ecosystem: Environmental > Aquatic > Freshwater > Lake | place: USA: Lake Mendota, Wisconsin...
CCGCGCAGCTGGTTATCAATGCGGCGGCTTTCATGGCGTTCGGTCGCAAGAACGAACAATCCGCCCGCTTCGATAACTTTCGCTTTTTCGGCAGCAATTTCGGCCTGCAAAGCCGCGATCGCAGCATCGCGTTCTTTCCCCTCAGGCATGTCGCCCAATTCATCATGCAACCGGAATTCAAAGTTACCGCCGAGCTGAATATCGGTACCGCGGCCCGCCATGTTGGTGGCGATGGTAACGCTGCCTAAACGTCCGGCGTGCGCAACAATATGCGCCTCGCTTTCGTGGAAGCGGGCGTTCAAAACGCTATGCTTTACGCCTTCTTTTTCTAAGAATTCGGCCAATAATTCAGATTTTTCAATCGACACCGTGCCGACCAGAACGGGCTGACCGCGGTCATTGGCCTCTTTAATGGTTTTGGCGATGGCACCGAATTTATCTTGCGTGTTTTTGTAGAATTGGTCGTTCTCATCCACGCGCTGAACGGGCAGATTGGTCGGTATTTCGACGACGTTTAGCTTGTAGATTTCATGAAACTCACCGGCTTCGGTCGCTGCAGTGCCCGTCATCCCCGACAATTTGGGGTACATGCGGAAATAATTTTGGAAAGTGATGGTCGCCAGCGTCTGGTTTTCAGGCTCAATATCGACGCCTTCTTTGGCTTCGACGGCTTGGTGCAAGCCGTTGGACCAGCGACGCCCGTCCATCATGCGTCCTGTGAATTCGTCGATGATGATGACCTTGCCATCCTTGACGATGTAATCAATGTCGCGCTTGAACATCACATTGGCTTTGAGCGCCTGATCGAGATGGTGCACGACCAACGTATTCTCATAATCATACAGATTAGAACCGGTCAGCAAACCAGCGTCCTCAAGCAGGCGTTCCACCTTCTCAGTGCCGTCTTCGGTCAGCGTGACATTGCGGCTCTTTTCGTCCTTGTCATAATCGCCCTCGTCCAACTGAAGCACGATGGCGTGGACCTGCATATAAAGCTCGGATTTATCGTCGGTCGGGCCCGAAATAATCAAGGGCGTCCGTGCTTCATCGACCAAAATCGAATCCACTTCATCGACGATTGCGAAGTTGAATGGGCGCTGCACCATTTGCGCGCGCTCATATTTCATATTGTCGCGCAGATAATCGAAACCAAGTTCGTTGTTCGTCGCATAGGTAATGTCGCACGCATACGCTTCGCGGCGTTCATGTTCTGCGATGTTTGGAACGACAACACCCGTGGTCAGGCCAAGGAAACCGTAAATCTTACCCATCCATTCCGCGTCACGGCGGGCCAGATAGTCGTTGACGGTCACAACATGGACGCCCTTGCCTTCAATCGCGTTGAGATAGCAGGCCAATGTTTCGGTTAAGGTTTTACCTTCACCGGTGCGCATTTCGGCGATTTCGCCGCGATGCAAAACTATGCCGCCGACCATCTGCACATCGAAATGGCGCATACCCATGACGCGCTTTGACGCTTCGCGCACCGTGGCAAACGCCTCAGGCAGGATATCGTCAAGCGTTTCGCCTGCGGCCAAGCGGTCACGGAAAATCTGCGTTTGGCCCTTTAGGCTATCGTCGTCCATGGCGGCGATATCGCCTTCCAGCGCGTTGATCTTATCAACAATCTTCATGATCGATTTGACGTAACGGTCGTTTGACGACCCGAAAATGGCTTTGGCAATTCCGCCGAACATGGATAATTCCTTCAAAATATTTGGGAGACGCGCGCACATGGCGCGCATTAGGTAGCTGTAGAATGCACCCAAAAGGGCGCAGAAAGCCTAACCTAAGATAATATCATGCCGGCCAACCGGCGTATCTGGCGCTATGACAGACGGGTGCGCTGCACCCAAAGCGGGGGAAAGTGACGCCCGCACCTGCGCGGTCTCACGGACCACCGGTTCAGAAGCGGCAACAGCCTCAAACGCCGCGGCAGCAACATAGGCTTGCGTAACCGCCATATCCACTGACGCAGACGCGGAGGAAACCGGACGCGCCGCCTCCGCCGCGGAAAATCCGCTCATCATCGCCAGTAAATAAATCAATAAACGCATGTTTTGCCCTATCAGGTGCTTTTGCGGATATAGTTAGGCACAGTGGCAAAGTCCACAGCGAAGGCGCGCTGCCTACTTACCGGCTGCGTCTGTCTTCAGGTCTTCATGCTCCACCGACATCCGGAATTTGATGCGTTTGGCCTGTGGCTTGCCTTCACTATCCAGAAAAGGAGCGACATCGCGGTTTCCGCTTCCGGGGCAGGCCGTGATTTGACCGAAGAGAGCACCCTCATCTTCTGATTTACAAGACGTAAGCTTACCTGACGCATCGAACTCCAAGGTCAGGCTAGCGGAGCCTGGCTTTGCTAGGGGATTCGAACGAACACGTCCAGGATTGAATGAAACACGCGGCGCGCTCTTGGGTAATCGCCAATAAAGCATATGTGCGCTTTTCCCATCCGATGGCTTACCATTAGCGTCCAAAGCCGGCTCAAATTTCCATTCGCGTGCAATCGCGCACGCTTGCTGGTCAAGTTCAGAAAAATGACTGCTATCCGTGATTTCACATCCAAATACTTTTCCTGTTTCATCTACATCCAGCATAAAAGTTGTTCGTCCTTGCTGCCCCGCAGCAAGTGCAGCTGCCGGATATTTTTCTTTAGCGATGGTCAGTTGGGATCTATCCGAGGGCCACGGCGCACGCGGCAAGCTGTCGCTCGCTATTGACAAAGCCGAGCTTGGCACGTCCGGTAGTTGCCAGTGAACACGGTTCGAATAACTGCCGGTGGTCGCAACGCCATTTTTATCCTTCCTCGGATAAAATTGGGCACGCGCCGTAACATTATCGCACGTTACCTTATCGAGGTCCGCATGTCCGCTACTGCTGGTGACCGCACATTTGGTCACACGTCCATCGACAGATACATCTACTGTAAATGCCGTTATTCCTTCACGCTGTTCTCTCAGCGCGAGACTCGGATAATCACCCGTGTTTGCCCAAGTGCCGGGATTATTTTTGGGTATTGGCGATTTTTCGCGTCCCATTTCGGGTGCGGGCGTCGAAACAGTGCGGACCATGATAACCGGCGGAGGAGGCGCAAGTTTTTCAACGTTTGTTTCGGCCACAATTGATGCTAGCGCCAACACCGAATAAAAAAGCATGTCTTTGTTCTCCCTGATCTGTCGGGAGTTTAGCAAAAGGTTTCTTAAGTGTTAGTAAAATCACCGCTCGCCAAACCATTTCCCTCTATGCCCGAAATTGCAGGCGCGACGCCGCGTGTTGCGTGTGCGCGGTATAAGGAATGGGATCGCAGTGATTTGAGCTATGTGACGTTTGATGCAGGGACAACTGTGGCAGGCGTCACGACACAAAATCTGTGCTGTTCAGCCGAGGTTGACCTGTGCCGTGCGCATTTGCCGCATGGCCGTGCGCGTGCGCTGGTGGTGAATGCGGGCAATAGCAACGCCTTCACTGGGCAGCGGGGCAAGGATGCGGTGGACGCAATTACGGGCCAAGTGGCGGCGCATTTGAACTGCGACGTGACCGAGATATTCGTGTCTTCAACCGGCGTCATTGGCGTTCCACTGCCCATCAATAAGGCGCAGGCCGGTCTTCAAGCAGTCTTTAACGCGGCACCATGCAGCTGGGAAGATGTCACACATGGCATCGGCACCACCGACACCTTTGCCAAGGGCGCAACGGCCAGCGCGATGGTTGAAGGTCATAAGGTGCAGATTGTCGGCATTATTAAGGGTTCGGGCATGATCGCGCCGGACATGGCGACGATGCTGGGATATATATTCACCGATGCCGCCGTTGACGCGGCCTTCTTGCAGCAGCTTTTGTCCGCCGCCAATCAATCCAGCTTTAGCTGCATTACCGTGGACAGCGACACATCGACCAGTGATACCGTACTCGCCTTTGCCACAGGCAAAGCAGGCAATGCCCCATTGACCTCTTTCGATGATGTCGGCGCAGACGCCTTTGCAGCGGCGTTAAGCGATGTCTGTCGCCAATTGGCGCATCTCGTGGTGCGGGATGGCGAAGGGGCGCAGAAGTTTATTGAAATTCAGGTTAGCGGCGCAACGAACGACGAGAGTGCGCGGCGCATTGGGTTAGCGATTGCCAATTCGCCCTTGGTCAAAACCGCGATTGCAGGTGAGGATGCCAATTGGGGCCGCGTGGTCATGGCGGTTGGTAAAGCCGGTGAACCTGCAAACCGCGACACGCTTTCCATCCGCTTTGGCGCCACGTTGGTCGCGCAAAATGGTTTGGCGGTGGCCGATTATGACGAGGCGCCGGTCGCGCGTCACCTCCAGCAAAAGGAAATAGAGATCGGCGTTGATCTTGGCCTTGGGTCGGGGCACGCCACGGTGTGGACGTGCGACCTGACCCACGGCTATATCAGCATCAACGCCGATTATCGCAGCTAGTAAATGCCCTTGCAGGCAGAATGACGGCCTGCGGCGGACATTTCACTTCGATATCTTTGCCATTTTGACGCCGCGAAGGTGGATTTAAGTGGTCCTGACCCTAAAGCGCGGCTTCGAGCCAGCTTTTCAATTGTGCCTTGGGCGCGGCGCCGACCTTGGTATCCGCAATTTCCCCGTCCTTGAACAGGATCATCGTTGGAATTCCGCGCACGCCATATTTTGCAGGCGTATCAGGATGATCATCAATGTTCAGCTTCACAATCTCGACCTGACCGGCCAATTCTTCACTGATTTCTTCGAGGCTTGGGCTAATCATCTTACATGGGCCACACCATTCGGCCCAGAAATCGACCAATACGGGCTTGCCTGATGACAGAACGGTTGCGGCGAAATCATTGTCGCCAACATTTTTGGTAGCCATGTGAATCTCCTTTGTTTCGTCCCATCTATTGCCGCTTCCGAAGGCTGACAAGGACCATGCGCAATAGTTTTACTTATCCGGTCAAGAGGCAGGGTAATAAGGCGCCAAGATATCGTCGGAAAGCGTGATGAAGCGCGGCGCATACGTGAACAAGAGCGATACTTCTATGCGCGCGGCAGGGAAGATTGTCTGCAATGCTGCACGATAATGCGCCATTTGTCGCAAATATGCGGCGGGCACGCCGTTTTCATCCTGCGGCACTTGTCGGCCCGTCTTGAAATCAATGGCGCGCACCAAATCTGGCTCAACCAGCAAACGGTCAATCCGTCCGTTGATGACCGTTTCGCCAACGACAGCGACCAATGGAACCTCGGCGCGCGCGGCGGGACCAAAAAACGCGGTCCATTGCGGGTCACCGACTATAGCGCGCACCTCGGCCATCAGCTGCGCCGGATCAATGTCATGATCAGGCGTCTGCGCAGCCAAATATTGCTCCGCCTTTTGCAGGGATGCATCGTCAGTGATGCGTTCCAATAGCGCATGGATCAGCTTGCCACGGACCGCCGCCTTGCGCATGGCCGCAATCGCCGGTGCATCACCATAATCATCGTCATCCACACGCGATGGGACTAACGGACGCGGGGGGCGTTGCTCCGCTGGTGCTGGCGTGAAAAGCCATGACGGCAGGCTATGGGACGCCTTGGTGGGTGCAGGCCGCGTCATACTGCCCTCTGGCGGTGTCAAGGAAGCGCCCTGAAACCCGACATGGCGCATCACCCTGCCCCAGCGCGGATCGTCCTCCCAATCACACCCAAGCGCCACCATGCCCCGTTGCAGCAGCGTGCACCAGCTTTCGGCTGGCGGCTCGCCCTTGCGGCTAATGCCCAAGGACCCGGCCATGATAAGCCGTTCCTCGGCCCGCGTAATCGCGACGTAGAGCAAACGTTTATGCTCTTGCAGCTCGCGGATTTTTTGCATGTCGACAATGTCTTGCAACCGCCCTGATTTTTCGGCCTTGCGGATGGGCAATAACGGCGTGCGCTGCCCCTCATCCATCAACAGCTCGACCGAATGGTCCGGTTTCTTGGTCGGGTCAGATGTGACGTCAGCCAATATAACCACCGGCGCCTGCAAGCCCTTGGCACCATGGACGGTCATGATCCTGACCTCTTGGCTGCTGCTATCGCCCTCGCGTTTGATTTCGGTGTCACCACGGTCAAACCATGCAATGAATTTCTGCAAGCCGCCGCCCTGCTGCTGTTCAAATTGCAGCGCGGCATTCAGCATTTCTTCGATGGGTACCAAAACCTCACTGCCCAAGCGCGCGGTGAATTTACGCCGCGCGCCGATAGGTCCGGACAAGATTTGCTCAAGGAAATGATAGACCGTATTAAAATCGGCCATGGACAGCATGTCCCGCAGCGGGGCAATCTGTTGTTCAAGCTCTGGCCGGTCGCGAATATGCTGCCACAGGCTGCCCGTGCGGTCGCCGATATAGCCATATTGCAGCAAAGTATCCTGCGACCAACCAATGATAGGCGAGACCAGCAAACAGGCGAGGCTAAAATCATCATTGGGCTGGAGCACGAATTTGATCGCGGCCAGCAAATCTTGCACCACCAAAGGTTGCAACAACCGAAGCCGGTCGACGCCTGCAACAGGCACATCGCGCTTATGCAATTGCGCCACCAGCATCGACGCCATGTCGCCACGGCTGCGCAACAGGAACATGATATCGCCGGGCTCAAGCGGGCGATTTTTGCTAACCAGCCAAGGTTTCGCGTCGATCAGTCCCTTGACATGATCCGCCAATTTTTCGGCCAGCGCGCGTTTTTCGTCGCTGAACCAATCCTCTTCTTCGTCTCCGCCGCTGTCGTTTTGGCCATCGGGCTTGGCGGATATGGGTTCAAAGAGCTCGACCATGCCGACGGCCGGCTTGTCGCTATAATGCGGGGCGATTTCACCGCTTAAGCCAAAGCTTTCAGGGCCGGATACTTCGATAACGGCATTCACGAAATCAAGGATGGGCGGCGTCGAACGGAAGCTTTGCGATAAGGTCAGCTGGTTTAACGTGGATCCCGATTTACCGATACGCTCGGCAAAATATACCCCTGCGGCTTCATAACGTTCGGGGGCAGTACCCTGAAATCCGTAAATGGCCTGTTTGAAATCGCCCACGGAGAACAAGGTTCGGCTCTTATCGGGTTTCACACCCAATCCGCTGTAAAAATCATCGCTGAGCGCGCTGATGATATCCCATTGCGCGGCGTTGGTATCCTGCGCCTCATCGACCAATATATGATCAATCTGTCGATCAAGCTTAAACCGCACCCAATCCGCCATTTGACCATTTTGCAGCAACGCCGCCGTGCGCCGGATCATGTCGTCAAAATCGACCGCGCCAAGTGCGTGTTTCGCCTTGCTATATTGGGCCGCAAATTCCTTGCCCACCAACAAAGCCCGCGCCAGCCTATCGGCATATTGCGCACGCATCACCTGCCCCATCAACTGGTTAGTCCAATCGAACATCTTTGATGCGAGCGCCTTATAGTCTTCGTTTAGCGGCGTATGGTTCTGGGACGCATTCAGAACCTCACCCTTGGCAGTTGACCAGCAGCCATGCAGCTCCGTGAATGAAGCAGCCCGTTCGGCAGGCGAACGCGACAGCCAGTTCTGAAGCACCGCTGCGCGCTTGCCTCCCCTGCTATCAGCCTTGTTTTTGCACCATATAAGATTGGCGTCGATAACAGATTGCAGATCTGCGCGCGGGATTTGTGCGTCGGCGAACGCGGCCGCCAACATGTCTTCCGCAGATCCCGAAAAGCGGACATCTGCCAAGCGCCGCGCCCAGACCACGGCCCCTGCATCATCGGGGATCGCCGCCATCACATCGGGCGCAGCAGCCGTGCGGTGCAAGAAGCGCAAGGCCCCCTCCTCACCCATGTTCAGGCTCAGTTCTTGCAAATTGGAAATGATGTTGAGATCGCCGCGCGCTTCGGCATCTAGGATCAGGCTGGTAAGCGCCGTATCTAGCAACTCGCGTTGTTCGCGACCTTCAATTGGCTTGAAACCCGGGACGAGGCCAGCCTCTTCGGGAAAGCTGCCGAGAAGCGATTGGCAGAAGCTGTGGATCGTCAAAATCTGCAAGCCGCCGCCGGGCGCGTCCAATACTTTGGCAAACAATTGCCGCGCTTTCTTGCGCGCTTCGGGGCCTGCATCGGCACCAATCGCCTCAAGGTCATGGAACAGAAGCCCGTCGTCCATCTGCACCCAAGTCGCCAGCAGCTGATTGATGCGGTCGGCCATTTCGGACGCGCCAGCCTTGGTAAAGGTGATGCACAGCAAATTTTCCGGCTCGACGTCATTTTCCAGCAACAGCCGAATGACGCGCGCCGTGAGCACTTGCGTTTTACCCGTCCCTGCCGACGCGCTCAGCCAGATATTGTCGCGCGGCACAACGGCGCTGCTTTGCGCGGCGATTAACGGGTGCAGATTTTTGGGTTCCGCACTCATACCGCATCCTCGATGATTGCCTGACGCCCATTCCATTCCTGCAAGCGCATCAACTGGTCATAATCGCCATAAAGAGCGAATTCGGGGTGCAGCTTTGCGGTAAAGGGCGCGTCGCCCAATATCCAGTTGCTGATTGCGTCTTCTGCTTGCGCGACAGCAAAGGCGACGAAGTCGTCAGGATGCATCTTTTTGTCGGCTTCGCGCGGGCTTGTAGGCAGAAAAATATGTCCAAAAACTTCTTTTTTCTTGGCAAGGCTCCAATAATCAAAATGGAGCGCTTTGACGGACACGCCCTTGATGGCAAGCTGTTCCGCCATATAACCAATAAGACCCAATTGCAGCGCGAAGCCCGCTTTAACTTGCTTGGCCGATGGCGGCGTGCCGGTTTTATAGTCAATGATAACCAAGTCGCCATCGGCCGTCCGGTCAATACGGTCGACCCGTCCCTTGACGGCGATGCCTTTGATTTGGATGATGCCGGGCTGTTCCGCCACGGCGACTTCGCGGCCTTTTTCGTTGATTAATCGTTGGGTTTCGTCGGCCACCCAGCGCAAGCCAGCGGCAATGCGCGGTTGCCATAAGGCGCGCAGCAGCGGGTCCGTAGCCTCCTGCGCCAACAATGCATTGGCACGAGCAACAAGCATATCGACCGCGCATTGGTCGTGGGTGAACCATTTCTCCAATATGTCGTGCACCAGACTGCCGCGCCACGCGTAGCTGGGCTCGGCATCGACCTTTTCCAACACCGGAAGACCAAGGATGCGCTTGGCGTAAAAGGAATAAGGGTCAGATTTCAGTTGATCAAAATCGGTCACGGACAAGGAAACCAAGCGCTGTTCGGCGTTTGGCATCGGCTGCGGCCGCGTGGCGAAAGGCTCCTTCACGGCAGGATAATCGAGCGCGTCTGCCCATTCTAATAAGGCATCATCAGCCTCAAGCGCCGCACCCGCCAGCGCCTTAATCCGCAGGAGAAAGCGTGATGCCACCGTTGGCCCGCCACGGTCGCGTCGCGCACGCGTGAGCAACACCTCTTGCGCGCCCAATGCGGTCGCCAGATCATGCGCCGACAGGCCAATATTCCGATCCAATGTCGGTAACTTCAAATGCCGCCTTATAGCCGGCGCCAACCAAGGATCAGGTTGCGCAATTTGCGGCCAAGTACCCTCGTTCAGGCCAGAACAAATCAGCATGTCCGCCTGTTGCAGGCGCGCCTCCAACAAACCGTAAATCGCAACGCGCGGGTGCCCACCATAAGGTGGACGGACAACGGCCCCGGAGAAAATTTCTTTGAACGTCGCAACCATGCCTGCCGCATCGGCACCGCCAAATGTGGACAGGTCGCTGGCGGTAACATCTTCCCAGCTCCGCGCCAGTTCGCGGCCGCTTGCGCCACGCCAGACCCCACCATCGGTAAGCGCCGTTGCAACATCGCGTAGCGAAGCAAGAACATCCTCAAATGGCTGACCATCGGCGCTCTCTAGCGGTGACAACAGATGGGCAAAACCAGTCCACCACGCGATCAGCACTTCATTCGGCTTACGCGCGGCCTGTAACCGTCGCGTGATCGCCGAAAGCCCAATGCCACTGGCGGTGCCCCGCAAGGCAAGGTCAAGCTGCCGCACATGGTCCAACCAGTCGAGCCTTTCCGTGCCAGCAAACACCAAGGGATGCTTGGCGATCGCCAATATGCTCGACGCGGAAAAATGGTTCGAAATGGCATCTACAAGCGCCAGCGCCAGCGTGCCGGGCGGTGTTTGCAGCAAGGGTATACCCGCGCTGTCATCGACATCTATGCCCCATCTATGCAACTGCCCCGCCACACGCACGGCCAATTCGCGATCGGGCGTAATGAGAGCCACGCGCTTTCCGGCAATCTCCAATGCGCCCCGAATGCGCACGGCGATGGCCTTTGCCTCTTGGGCGCTATCGTCGGCTTCCAGCCATTTGACATGTGGCAGACTTTTGCGGGTCAGCGGCAGCTCTTGCCAATATATGCTATGTTCCGGCAGGCAGAATATCTCTGAAATCGCAGCGAATTCTGGCTCCGGCTTGGCGGTTGGAAGCAAGTCAATCTCGCTGCGGTCAATGCCCATAAGTTCAAGCAAATGCTTCAAGTGAAACTGCGGATGGACCTCCACATTGCGACGCCGTGCAAAGCTGGGGCTGTCATCGGTCGCTGGCGATAGATCATCCCAACGCGCGTCCGGCAATTCTAGATCAACGCCTGGCAAGATGACCTGCCCATTCGGCAGACGGGCAACCCGGCGCAGCAAGCGGGCCACAGCCTTTGCAGAGGTTGTGATCCCCACCGCTATAATCGGAGCCGTATCGGCATGTTGCGACAAACGTTGCTCAAGCGCCGCGAGCAAATGGTTGCGGCGTTCGGCGGGACCCATTAATTTACGCGCGGTCAACGCCGCCCGATATGCCGGCAATATCTCCAAAAGCCGCGCATAAGCGCTTTGCCAATGTCCGGCCAAATCGGCCTCAATTTTGATATCTGCGAATTGCGTGAAGTCGATCAGATCAACCTCAAGCGCATCGATTAAGTCTGCCAATTTGCGCGCTAGTCGCAACGCTTCGGCAGGCGAAAGAGCGGCGTCACCAGACCGGTAGTCTTGCACAAGCTTTGCCAAAAGCATCAGCCGTTCAAACGGCGCAATGACTGGCCATATCGCGCTGCCCATATCGATGGGGTCAAGCATCGGCCCCAAAGCTTCGTCCAATTGCATGTCACCAACGGCAACCATGCGCGGCAACAACATACCCGGCGCCGCCAGCCGGACAAATGCCTCGGTCATGGCCTTGATTGCGCGGTTATTCGGTAAAAGCAGTATGTTGTTGCTGATCGCAAGCGGGTCAGCACCCGCCGATTTTATTATCCACTGCGCCGTTACATCGCATAGGTCATTGCCCAGCGGCACATTGAAAACATGCGCACGCGGGGCCGAACCTTCATTATGCATCTTGTTCCGCCAACTTCGCTTCCGTTGCCGCAATGGCGGCGGGATAACCGACGTCAAACCACAAGCCGTCATGGACCATGCCGATGCAACGGCCTTGGGCTATTGCGCGATCCCAAAATATATTGGTTGAAAACACATCCGCGGGCGGATCAACAATGAGGCGTTTCGACAGCATCTGAATGCCCGTCCACACATAAGACGCAGGGGCGTCCCCTTGGCGGCGCGACAGGCGGCCATCTGCGTCCATGTTAAAGTCACCAATGCCTTGGCTGTTATACGCGGTCTCTAGCGGGATGAGGAGCATCAGAACGTCCATGCGGGCATCATCCCAATGCGCCATCAGCTGCGAAAGCGCATTTTCGCCCGCATTGGTCCACCAATTGTCCGCATTGACGCAAATAAAAGGATCATCCGAAATAAGCGGCAGCGCGCGCACCAAGCCGCCGCCCGTATCGCGCAGCAAATCCCGCTCGTCCGATATACGCACATCCAAGTCCGCCGCAGAAACAGCCAAATGTTGCTCAACTTGTTCCGCACAATAATGCACGTTCACGACAATTTTGCCGACACCTGCATCGCGCAAATGGTCGAGCACATGATCCAGCAATGCAATGCCGCCGACTTCGATCAGAGGCTTTGGCCGATTGGCGGTCAGGGGCATCATGCGCGTTCCCTTCCCCGCCGCCATGATCATCGCTGTATCCACATGCTTAGCCATCGATGTTTAATTCCGCGGGCATATCATTGCGCACGTCCGACGGGATATGCGTGTCGAACCAGCGTTTGACCGGCGCAAGGTCAGGATGCGCTAAATCGCGCTCCAGCAGTCCCCACATACGCGGTAGGAAGGATAAATAACGTGCTTTGCCATCGCGTTTCCATAGCCGGGTAAATATGCCGATAATCTTGGTATTCCGCTGCGCGCCCAATAGGGCATAATGCGCCGTAAAATCAGTGTCGGGTTTTGCCGCATCGTTATAATATGCCAACATCTCCGCCTCAAGCGCAGGCGATACGTCGCGCCGTGCATCTTGCAGCAAGGACACCAGATCATAGGCCGGATGGCCGACCAGAGCGTCCTGAAAATCAATGATCCCCTGCTGCCCATCATCCAACAGCATGATATTTTCGGCGTGATAATCGCGCAGCACGGTGACCTTTTGATACTCGGCCAGCGGGGCCAGAGCATCGGTCCAGACTTGGTCAAATTCGCGGGCATCAAATGATAATCCCATGGCGGGCATGTACCATTCCGAAAGCAACTGCACTTCGCGCATATAGGTTGCCATGTCATAGGGCTGCGCCTGCACCGCTGGCGTCTTTGCCAAGCGGACAATCGCGTCAATTGCCGCGCGATAGACTGCTGCCTCATCCTCGGGATGGTCGTCCAGATGCTCCCGCATCCGCCGATCGCCAAAATCCTCGATCAACAATAGGCCGCGGGTCAGGTCCGTGGCAAAAATTTCGGGTGCGCGAAATTGATGCCCGTTTAAATATTGCGCAATATGAAGAAATGGGCGCGGATCCTCGTGCGGTGGCGGCGCATCCATCAAAATCGCTTTGCCGCGCGTGGCGGATTCGACGCGGAAATAACGACGGAAGGACGCATCACCCGCAACGGGCGCCACTTGCACGCCTTCCCAGCCATGCAACTGCAAAAATTCGTTCAAGCCGGCGGGCGGCGCCATGTTACCTAATTGTGTCATCATTATCCATTTTCAAAGTCAATATGCGGCTTCCGTCGGCTTGCGGCGCGATGTCGATAACATGGCTTGGCACCACATAGGCTGCACCAAAGCGCTCGGCCCACTCGACCAGCGTGATGCGTTCCCTACGTTCGTCCGCCAGCCCCAGTTCATCGAGTTCGTCAGCATGGTCCAAGCGATACAAATCGACATGGGCAACGGCAACCAAAACATCGGGTGGGTCATAGCTGTGAACGATGGCGTAAGACGGGCTGGCGACTTCGCCTTTAAAACCGAGGCCTGCCAATATGCCTGCGCATAACACCGTTTTGCCCGCGCCGAGCGGGCCGTTAATCGCGACCCAATCTGATGCCTTTAAATTTTGGGCCAGCGCCTGACCAAAGGCGCGCATATCCGCGTCGGTTGCAATCTTCATTTCTTTGGTAGCGCCATCGTGATTTTCGTTCCCGCACCTTGTGCAGAATGAAAATGAAAAGTGCCAGCATGCAATGCAATTTTTTTCAGGGCCAAGGGAAAAGCAAGCATTCGCGCGGCACCTATAATGAAAAAGCCCGCCACGTTTCCGCAGCAGGCTTTATTTCATCACACAGTGACGGGTGATCAATAGCGATAATGGTCTGGCTTGAACGGACCTTCTGGCGATACGCCAATATATCCAGCCTGCTTATCGGTCAGCTTGGTCAACTTTACGCCGAGCTTTTCAAGATGCAGCGTCGCGACCTTCTCGTCGAGATGCTTTGGCAGAACATAGACTTGGTTCTTATAATTGTCGCCATTGGTCCAAAGCTCGATTTGAGCGAGCACTTGGTTGGTGAAGCTTGCAGACATCACAAAGCTTGGATGCCCCGTTGCACAGCCCAAGTTGACCAAGCGACCCTTTGCAAGGACGATGATCTGCTTTCCGTCCGGGAACTGAACGAGATCGGTTCCTGGCTTCACTTCGGTCCAGCTATAATTTGAGAGCGCAGAGATTTGAATTTCACTGTCAAAGTGACCGATATTGCACACGATGCTCATGGGTTTCATGTTCTTCATATGCTCGGCGGTAATAACATCGGCATTGCCGGTCGCTGTGCAGAAGATATCTGCGCGTTCTACGGCTTCTTCCATTGTCACAACTTCAAAGCCTTCCATCGCGGCCTGCAATGCGCAGATCGGGTCGACTTCGGTGACCATCACACGCGCGCCGCCATTGCGGAGCGATTGCGCCGAGCCCTTACCGACGTCGCCAAAACCGGCAACGCACGCAACCTTACCAGCGAGCATGACGTCAGTGGCGCGACGAATGGCGTCGACGAGCGATTCCTTGCAGCCGTACAGATTGTCGAACTTCGACTTTGTAACGCTGTCATTGACGTTGATGGCAGGGAAAGGCAGCTCGCCCTTCTTCGCGATTTCGTACAAGCGATGCACGCCGGTGGTGGTTTCCTCCGAAACGCCCTTCAAATTTTTGACCGTTTGCGTGAGATAGCCAGGCTTTTTAGCAACAAAAGCCTTCAAAGCGCGCTGGAATTCGCCTTCTTCTTCATTCTCTGGCTCGCCAAAGCTTTCACCACGCTCAAGCCGTGCGCCCCACAAAGCGAACATCGTGGCATCGCCGCCATCGTCGAGGATGATGTTCGCGGTGGTTTCGTCACCCCAATCGAAGATACGGCCGACATAATCCCAATAATCGGCAAGGCGTTCGC
>Ga0164293_10002839_pt1 | contig 14722 bp, 12 predicted proteins | sample GEODES118metaG_FD_111487 | JGI IMG/M metagenome (GOLD analysis project Ga0164293, IMG submission 111487) | Eutrophic lake water microbial communities from Lake Mendota, Wisconsin, USA - GEODES118 metaG | ecosystem: Environmental > Aquatic > Freshwater > Lake | place: USA: Lake Mendota...
AAGTGGATTACTAACACTTGCTATGGAATCTTTAATACCTGTACTTGTACAATCTGTTAAAGAATTAAGAAATGAAATTAATTTCTTAAAAGCACAAAATGAATATTTATTAGATAGAATAGAAGATTTAGAAAACAAATAATTTATGGCATTAACAATTAACACACCAATCGGAACTGACAGAGGCTTAACAAATAATGCTTATGTTAGAATAAACGAATATAGAGTTCTTAAAACAGGAGAATGTATATTTGATATTCATATTTATAAATCAAAAGAAGATGCTATTATAGCTGATTCTAATATTGCTACATATGGAAAATCAAATCACTTAACTTGTATGAGTTTGGAAATTGGTAAAGAACTTAGAGTTGATTTATCTAGAGAAATAGTAAAGACTGTAACAATACCAACAGAAACACCAACTACAGCTATTGTAACAAAAACAATAGGTAGTGGGGATAGAATGAAATCATATACTGTAACTGAAAATTCAATAGAAATGCAAAGTCGTACTTTTGAAACTACGTTAAAAGTTGCAGATTGGACAACTTTGGAAAATCATAACATTTTTGAATTTGGATATGCTATGTTAAAAGATAAATTAGTTCAATTATATGGTGATGAAAATGTAATTGATGACCATACAATAGCAGCTGGCTCTGGTCCATTTGCTACCGAATTATCGGTAGATATTGCTGCTAGAAGGGCTGGGCATATTGATAGTGTTCCACCACAATCATAATTTAGAAAAAACTAATATTTATTAAAAAACAAATAAGATGATTATTTTTGTAGAAGAAAAAAATGTATTGGGTAAAACAATAAACACAATCTTTACTAACATATTACGATATGATTTGAATGAAGATGATTGTGTACTTAGATACGAACTTAGATATAGAGACCCTAATAGAGAGTCTGTAGCAGTTCCAGACACAAATTTAGGAAATGGTGAATGGAAAGTACCAACCAATATATTAAATTCTTGGAGTGGTAGCAATTACTATTTAGCTCAACAAATGTGTTCTGATTTGGGCTTCACTCCATATAGTGGTTCTTTAGGATAATAAAATAAAAAAATAATATACAATGGGATATACATACGAATGGAAAATAAAAGGCCTTAGAAAAGGAAATAGTACTGATGTAAGCGATGCTATTATTGGTACACAATGGACTGTAACCGCAACTGATGAAGTTGGTGATGGTATTACTGGTGAATTTAATGGTGCAACTCCATTTGATTTACATACAATAAATACTGGTAGTTTTACACCATTTTCTGAATTAACAGAAGAGCAAGTAATTGGTTGGATTAAAAATACTGTTAGTGGTTCAAATAAAGCAACAAATTATTGGGACCATATTGAAAGTAGAATTGTTAGAGATATTACAGCAAAAAGAGGTAGTTATTCTAATTTATTAGAAGATGAATTACCTTGGAAACCAAATCCTACCACTTATAATGGACCTCATGGTAATGGTGGGGCTTAGTATTTATTATTAGAATTATTAAATTTAAATGTCCAATTCACTTATTTATAAACAAATTTGTGTTTTGGACATTTTCTTTATATTTATATAGGTAATTATATAGGACTTTCTTAATTACAAATTTAAAATACAAATTGTAGAAATAAAATGGCAGAAAGAATCGTATCACCCGGCGTATTCACAAGAGAAAATGACCTATCCTTCTTAGCGCAAGGAGTAGGAGAGATTGGAGCAGCATTTATAGGACCTTTTAAAGAAGGACCTGCATTCATTCCAACCATTGTGAGAACTCAATCAGAATTTGAAGATATCTTCGGAACACCTGATGGAACTTATTATACTGAATATGCAGTACAAAGATATTTGCAAGAAGCTGGACAAGCAACTGTAGTTAGAGTAGCTGGAACTGGAGGTTACACTCAAGTAGCTCCTTTAGCAATATTCGCTAGTGGTTCTCAAAATCAATCTTTAGGTACTAAATTGATTGGAGTATTATACTCTACATCTACTGGATATCAAAATTTTGGTTTTACTGGAGCAACTGTTGCTAGTAATTTAGCATTAGATGGTTCATTCGCCTTATCTGCATCTTTCTTAACTCCGGTATCGGCATCGATTTTACCAACTGATACAAATGATTTAGCAGATGTATTTGGTGAATCTCCATTTGGTAGTAAGCAAGCATATGTTTTTAATTATTATGAAAATATGGCCGGTAACTATACTGGTTCGGTGACTAGTAATATTGTAATTAGTGGAATAGCATTACCTACGCAAGATTATACAGGTGGTAGTGCAGATGCATACTCACAAGCAATTACTCCGTGGATTGTTTCTCAAAAAGATACTAACAATTTAAGAAGTAATCTTTTCAAATTCCATACATTAGGACATGGTGATATTTATAACACAAAATATAAAATTGGTATTTCAAATATTAAGGCAGCTGGTGAAGATGGGGCAACTGATTATTCTGTATTCACTGTAACTGTTAGAAGTTATTCTGATACTGATAAGAGAAAGAGTGTAGTTGAAACTTACAATAATGTAAACTTAGACCCAACATCTACTAACTATATAGCTAGAAGAATTGGTGATAGATATATTACTATTGATTCTGATGGTAAGATTACTGAAAATGGTGATTACTCAAACAAATCAAAGTACATAAGAGTTGAAGTAGCTGAGGCGGGTTCATACCCAATATCAGCAGCACCATTTGGACATGAAGCATATACAAACCCTGTTTATTGTGGTAACACAACTTACGCAGGAGAAATACCTCCGGTAGTTTACCAAACTGGTTCGGCTGATAACACATCATCATCTCCAATATATTATAGTGGATTTGATTTTAGTAATATGGATAATGTGAATTACTTAAAACCAATTCCTGCTAGTGCAGAAACTGGAGCAAACGTATTATTCGCATTTGATTCTCAATTATCATATCAAATGACTGGTTCATCCGCAGTTGATATGGTTAAAAGACAATTTGTATTAGGATTCCAAAAAGGATATGATGGAATGAACCCAACAACTAAAAAAGCTAAAGCTGGTGATATTGGTGTATGGGGAGCAGCAAATACGCAAGGATTTAACTGTTCAACTGGAGTATCAATAGGTACAACGGCTTATTACAAAGCAATTAACGCTGTATCTAACCCTGATGAGTGGGATATTAACTTAGTAGCAACTCCTGGTATTGTAAGAAGCTTACACCCATCGGTTACTTCTAAAGTAATTGATATGGTTGAAGATAGACAAGATTGTTTCTATATCGCTGATTTCAACGATTATAATGATTCAATTACTGAAGCAACTGAGCAAGCAAATTCAGTAGATTCAAATTATGTAGGAACTTATTATCCTTGGGTTAAGACAGTTGATAACAACACAAACAAATTAACTTCAGTTCCACCATCAGTATTGATGCCGGCTGTATTCGCTTCTAACGATAGATTAGCAGCAGAATGGTTCGCACCTGCTGGTTTGAATAGAGGTGGTATTAGTGGAGCAGTTAGTGTATTGAATAGATTAACACACTCTGAAAGAGATACTCTATATGAAAACAAAGTAAACCCAATCGCAGCATTCCCTGGACAAGGTATTGTAGCATTCGGACAGAAGACATTGCAAGATAAGGCATCTGCTTTAGATAGAATCAATGTTAGAAGATTACTTATCGTTCTTAAGAAGTTTATCGCTTCAACATCTCGTTACTTAGTATTCGAACAAAATACCGCTACAACTCGTCAAAGATTCTTAAACACTGTGAACCCTTACTTAGAGGCAGTTCAACAAAGACAAGGTTTATACGCTTTCAGAGTAGTAATGGACGAATCTAACAATACACCTGATGTAATTGATAGAAACATATTAGCAGGACAAATTTTCTTACAACCGGCTAAGACAGCTGAATTCATCGTAATTGATTTCAACATCTTACCAACTGGAGCAAGTTTTACAGCATAATACGAAAATAAAGGAATTAGATATTTATTAATATAATAAAAAGGAATAAAAATGGCAGAAATATTAGAGTTTGATAAGATGTTCTATACGAACTTCGAACCTAAGATGAAAAATAGATTTGTAATGCAAATCGATGGTATTGATTCATACTTAGTTAAAGCAGCACAAAGACCAACAATTACTTTTGAGCCTGTTGTGTTAGACCACATCAACGTTAAGAGAAAATTAAAAGGTAAAGGTGAGTGGCAAGATATCACAATTACTCTTTATGACCCAATTGTTCCTTCTGGAGCACAAAAGGTAATGGAGTGGGTGAGATTATCACATGAATCAATTACTGGTAGAGATGGATACGCTGATTTTTACAAAAAAGACTTGGATTTCTATATGTTAGGACCAGTTGGTGATAAAATTGAACAATGGAAAATCAAAGGAGCATTTATCCTAAGTGCAAACTTTGGAGATGTAGCATTTGATTCAAACGAACCAGCAACAATTGAATTAACATTAGCAATGGATTACGCAATCTTAGAATTCTAAAAACATATTCCTTACGGATGCTACCGAAGGACAACCCTCATCAGAAATGGTGGGGGTTTTTTTATTTCTAATTTTTTAATTTCTATGTATTTATATATACAAACTTAAAAACATTTAAAAGTTATGGCAGAAGTGAATATTGCGGCAGCTCCGGTTGCACAAAAAAGAGAATTTGATTTCCCAACGGAAACAATTGAATTACCTTCTCAAGGATTAGTTTATCCTGAAGGACACCCATTAAGAAAGGGTACTATTGAAATTAAACATATGACAGCTAGAGAAGAAGATATCTTAGCATCACAAAATCTTATCAAAAAAGGTTTAGTGTTGGATAGATTATTTGAATCAGTTGTTGTTGAGCCGGGATTAAACCCAAATGATATTGTAATTGGTGATAAAAACGCTATTTTATTAGCAACTCGTATTTTAGGATATGGGGCTGATTATGAAGTAGAAATTACTGACCCATTTACTTTTGAAAAACAAAAAGTCAATATTGATTTATCTAAGATACAAACCAAAGATATTGATGAAGATGCTTTAAATTCAAAAAATAGATATCAATTTAAATTACCTTCAAATGGTAAAGTTATTGAATTTAAGTTATTAACTCATGGTGACGAGCAAAATATTACTAGAGATACTCAAGCTATGGAAAAGATAGCAAAAGGAGCAGCTGGTTCAACTGATGTTACAACTCGTATGAAATATATGATTACTTCGGTAGATGGTAATACTGATACTGGGTTTATTAATAAATGGATTATGAATTCTTTCTTAGCAAAGGATACAAAAGCATTTAGAGCGCATGTAAAGGAACTTTCTCCTGATTTGGATTTGAAATTTAATTTTGTATCGGAATTGACAGGCGAAACGGAGGCGCTAGATATCCCATTTGGGATAGGCTTTTTTTACCCTACCACCTGATTATAAAATCACATTACACTCTCAAATTTGGGAGATGGTTCAATTTAGTAATGGATTTACTTGGTCAGATGTTTACCACATGCCGATTTATCTTAGGAGATTTTATTTTAATAAACTAATAGAATTGAAGAAAAGAGAAGCAGATGAGGTTAAGAGAGCTAATTCAAAAGCAAAAAGTTCTAAAGTGAGGATACGATAATCCTCACTTTTTTATTATCCAATATTTATACAATATAAAGGAAACACTATGTCAAACGAAACACAACCAATAAAGGAAGGATTATTCGGAGCAGCTAAACAATTTAGTGATGCTTTTTTCGATGGTTTAAAAAATAATGCAGTAGATAGAGTATTATCAAAAGCTAGAGCAGCTAGAATGAGCCAAGAAGCTATTGAAAAAATGGAAAAAATAAAAAAAGAAAAAGAAGAATTGGATAAAATACTTTCGCAAATTCCAAAAGCAAAAATATAAAAATAAGTGGCAGAAGACTTAAATAGAGAACGATTAGCCATATTAGGCGAATTAGGAAGACTTACTCAGCAGATAAATGCATATAATGCTCAAGGGATACAGAATGCGCAAAGGGAAAATGAATTAAATCGTGAAAGACTTAGAATAGGTAGAGAACTTCAAAGAGTAAATTTAGAACTACAAAAAGCACAAAGACAATCATACGTTGACTCTATAAACAGTATGAAATCATTGAGTTCTATGTATGAACCTTTGAAAAAAGCTGATAAACAGAGAATTGATTTAATGCTAAAAGCTGGAAATTTATCAGACACTGCTGTTGCAAGGGGTAATAATTTAGCTGATATAAATCAAAAAATATCCCAACTTACGGCTGACCAAACTTTAGAAAGACAAATTTTACAAGAACAATTTGATTCCGAAATAGTCAGATTTGGTAGAATGGCTGGTATATCGCAAGAAATAGTTGATAATCTTAAAAATCAAAATGAATTAGCAAGAGATTATTCTTCAATGACAGAAGGTCAAAAGGAACAATTGGAAGCTCAATTGGAGACATATAATACTATAAAGAAAACAATAGGTGGTATATTGGATACTGCTGCTATATTAACAAGCGGACCTGGTGGTTTGCTTGGTATGAGTCTTATTGGCGCTGGTAAGTTCCTTGGTAAGATGGGTGAGGTTAGAGGTCAGTTGGGTGGTATTGCTGAATTTGGAACAACGGCACTTGCTTTCTTTGATGATAACGCTGTAGCAAATGCAAAAGAATTAGCATCACAATTTGGCGGAATAAATAATGTATCGGGGCAATTACAAGCATCAACATCGCTTATATCAGTTAATATGGGTATTAGTGGAATTGAAGCAGCTGGATTAATTGGTTCGTTTGCAAGGTTGAATGGTAATAGCCAAGAAACAGCATTAAACTTAACAAAAGCATCTCAAGAGTTTGCAGCTCAAAATGGTTTAATACCTGGCGCTCTTATGGAAGATTTAGCAGCAAATACTGAAGCATTTGCACTATTTGGTAAAGAAGGTGGTAAAAATATGATTCAAGCCGCTGGAGCAGCTGCTAAGATGGGAGTTAGTTTAAAAACTATGACTGGATTGGCTGATAATCTTTTAGATTTTGAAAACTCAATTAACGCTGAAATGGAGTTGGGTGCAATGCTTGGTAAAAATATTAATTTAGATAAAGCAAGAGCATTGGCATATCAAGGTGATATAGCTGGGGCAACTCAAGAAACACTAAGTGCATTAGGTGGAGTTGATGCATTCAATAAAATGGATTATTTCCAAAAGAAAAAAACGGCAGAATTAATGGGAACATCGGTAGAAGAATTGCAAAAGATGGTAACAAATCAGGAGCAAGCAGCTACGATGGGTGGTAAGATAAACGCAACATTTAGTTTAGTTGGAGAAACTATTAATGCTGGATTAAACAAATACTTAGGTACATCACTAGAAGCTTTAGGTGGAATGGTGATGGCTGGTGCACAATTGGGTGGTTCTTTTGCACAAATGGGATTTGATGTAAAAGGAATGGCATCTAAAATACCAATCATAGGAAAATTATTTGGTGGTGGTGGTGCACCGGGTACTGTACCTGGTCCAGTCCCAACACCTGGTACTGGCGGCGGTCCAATCCCACCGGTTCCTGAAGGAGGTGGTGGATTAGCAAGTTTAGCAGCAGGATTAAAAGAAATGGGTAGTGCGAAAGTTTTGTTTGGAGCACTAAACCTCATACCTACTGCGGCTGGATTAGCTCTTATGGTTATTGGTATCCCATCTATGATGGCACTTGGTGCTTTTGGAGCTAATGCTGGTATTGGATTAGAATTTATAGGAGTTGGATTACAAGCTATGGGAAATCCACAAGCCTTATTAGGAGCACTAACATTATCAGTAGCAGCTGTTGGGTTTACATTAATGACAGCTGGTGCAATTGGATTAGCTGCAATTGCAATTGGTGGTGTTGCGGCTGGAGCTGGATTAACGGCATTATCAGTTGGATTAGTTTCATTAGGAACAGCAGCAGCAACTGGTGTTCCATTCTTAGGTCTTGCATTACTTGCTGGATTTGGGGTAGCATTGATACCTTTAACATATGCATTAAGTTTATTAGCACCATTAGTTGAATCAATTGGTAACGTTATAGTTGGAACAATTACAGCAATAGCAAATGGTATATCAATGGTTGTTAGTAGTATAGGACAGTTTGTTACTCAAGTACTTCCATTATTTAACTTAGAAAATGCAGCTGGGTTGTTAGCAATGGCTGGTGGATTTGCCGCATTATCTCTTTCTTTAATGGGATTCGCAATGGCATCTATTATGGCTATTCCTGGTATGATTGCAGTTGGTGCTTTTGTAGCATTGGGTGGTGGTGATTTATTAGGTGGTGGTGGTGAAGCTGGTGGTAGTGATGGTATGGATGAATTAATTGCTGAAATAAAAGGATTGAGAGCTGACTTATCTTCTGGTAAAATTGGTGTTAATATGGATGGACAAAAAGTTACTTCTAAAATAACATCAGTTGTAGATAAAGGTAGTAGAAACTCATACGCTAAATAACAAAAATGGGTAAAACATTAGAAGAATTATTTAAGACCAAAGTGTTGGATAACGGTAAGACGGCTCAGCAAAACTATGACATTCGTAATAGTAAAGAACCGCCAATAACTCCGTATAACCCATTATTAGATTTGCCATTTAAAGGAGCAAATGCAATACGAAAAACAGCTTCTGTTAGAACAAAAGAAACTAAACTTGAGGAAGAAACTACTGGACTTAGAGTAATAAGTAAATTAAGTGGTCCTGTAATATATGGTGTAGATGTGTTCAGATTGAATAATCAAAAAACCGATATGGTTGAGATTATGAAAGGAGCAACTGGTGGACAAGGTGGTAGTAATGGTATAATAGGAAACGCTACTAATAAAATAAAGCAAGTTGGTGAAAACATAGCAAGTAAACTTGGTATAGAATTTCCTCAAAATTTAATTCCAACTAAAATCGTTCTTAATCAATCATTTAAAGATGGTAAAGAAAACGATACAATGATTACATTATCTGCTATTAAAAATGGTAGAGAGGGTAATCTTATTGGTAAGACATTAGGTAAAATATTAGCATCAAGTGTTAAAGGACCTGTTGCAGATATACCAAATAAATTAGTGGGAGCTGGTATTGATTTTTTCAAAGGCGAAGTTAAAAAAGCATTGTATGGTTCTCCAAAAGTGGCCGCACAAAACTTAGCAAAAAAAGGAAAAGAAGAAATACAATATAATAGTACTGATAAATATTCCGAAACAATAGCTCCAAACGATGAAGATTATTTTAAAAGAAATGACCTTTCATCTATTTTAGTAGCTAAAGAAACAAAAGAAGCTGGTGGTGGCTCTGAAGTACAAAATAAGGTTAATAAATTAGTTCCAAAATCAAAAGGAATTGGAGATGGTATAATACCATTAAATTTAATAAATAACCCAGCAGCAAAAGTAACTGATTTTATATCTGATAACAAAAGTAAATTAGATTCTAAATTATCTGGAGCTAGAAAATTAGGTCAAAAAAGTATTGCCGGTGGGTTAAATATAGGTGATATAATACCTGGTACAAAAGAAAAGGTTACACAAACATCTACAGTTGACCCTCAAGCAGATTCCCCAGCTTTAAGAAATGATTTATCTTCAAAGTTAGAAGCTTTATTGGCTGGTGGTGGTATAAACGGAAATTCAATATCAAGAGATGATGTATCTATAAATCAATACTCTAGGAAAAAAGATAGCCAAGTAGACCCAAAGGTTAGTATGAGAACTAAATTGGGAATAGATTCGGCAATAAAATCGGATTATTTAAACGAAAAACTTCCGTATAGTTTAGGACCAAATGATACTAAATTAGTATTATCAGATGGTAGTTTTTTAGATGATTATGATTTTATAACATTAAAATTTAAATCATTGGCAACTGGAATGGCAGTAAATTTTAGAGCAACAATAAGTGGTGTATCTGAAACTATATCTCCATCTTGGGATTCTGCTAAATTTATAGGAACTCCATTCAATAATTATACATATACTGGTATTGAAAGAAGTCTTACATTTAATTTTAGAGTGTATTCAACAACACCTGTTCAACACATTGCTGCTTGGCAAAGAATAAACTTTTTAACATCATTGGCATATCCTCAAGGTTATGCTGGTGGTATCGGAGCTAGAGCACCATTCTTACAATTTACTTTAGGTAATTTATATAAAAATAGAGAATGTTTTATTGAATCATTATCATATACAATGGATGATAATTCTCCTTGGTATGTTGGAATGACCGAAGCTAGTGGTATTGCGGATGATGCTAAATTTTCTATAAATAAAGAAGAAACATCTATTGATAATTATAAATTACCAATGATTGTTGATGTTGCTATAACTATTAAATTACTTGAAGCTAAATATAATACAAGCGATGGTTACTTATATGGATTTGATAAATTACCAAGAGCATTACGAGCTGGACAAAAATATTCAGTAGAAGAATCTTCAAAAAATACTCAAATAGCCGGAGATATAAATAATTCAGATACATTTAAATTTGGACCTGAGGGTGATAGTACAACTAAAAAATCAGATGGTGATGCGGATAATATAGCATTACCTTTAGATAAAGTTAAACCTAGGTTTGACCCAGCTAGTATAATTCCATTGGAAAAAAGAAATTTGGTTGGTATAAAAGCACCTGTTAGTATAGATGCGTTTAAATTACCAACACTAGCACCATTGAGACAAAATCCAGATGCTAGTAAGGGAAACTTTATAAAAGATGGTAAAGATAACTACGAACTTTGGGTTAAGGAAGATGATAAAAAGTATATAGCAACCGTTTATCAATCTGGTACGGTAAAGGAAAAATCAAGAAAATTCTCTGATGCTGGTAAGGCAATAGATAAAGGTACTGAATTATTTAAAAAATATCAATAATGGAAAGTAGATATTACGAACAACAAACAAAGAAAACTTTTGATGGTAAGGAAGTATATAGACCAAAAATATATCCTAATATTCCATTAAGAGATGATGATGTTTATGTAATGACTGAGACGGGTGATAGGTTAGATACGCTTGCTTTTCAATATTATGAAAATCCAAGTCTATGGTGGATTATAGCATCGGCAAATAATATACATGATGCACCTTTGGGATTTCAAGAAGGTACAATATTAAGAATACCACAAAATTATATTTCAATATTAAGAAATTTTACAAAATAAATAGTTTATGTCAGCTTTTCCACATTTTTCAAACATAGCACCTTGGGTAACCAAAGAACTTGATGCACGAAGACAAGATATTATTAAAGTATCAAATTTAAATGCATGGGTGAGAGTTTCTTCTGGAGTTGGGAAAGGATGTATGATGTTATCAAATCCAAACTTTAAATTATTTGGTGGTGTGGGTGATAAAATTGCACCATCTGTCTATGGAACTAATGCACTTAGTGGTACTATTGGTGTTCAATGGGATGGTGTAACTCCTGTTAATACTGCTAATGAATATTGGGGATTTAGACCAAAGCCAAATATAACAACAATTGAAATTGAAGAAGGTGCTGGGTCTCTTTCTAGAAAAGCAACATTTACAATAACTGCATACACAAGAGCTCAATTAGATGAATTATGTAAGTATTACTTAGAGCCAGGATATACAATATTTTTAGAATGGGGATGGAATACAATACAAGGAGTATCTATGTACACTCCTAAATTAAATGGAGCGATTGTTGGGGCTAACCAATCTTTTGTTGAAGTTAATAAGAAAAGAGCAGCAGCTGAAGGACACTATGATAACTATTTAGGATTTATTAGTGGTGGTAATGTTACTATGGAAGGTGATAAATGGACAATAACTGTTAAGTGTACTGGATTTACCGAATTGCCGGCATATATGACAGTAACAAGCAATTCAGATACAAGAGAAAATATAAAAAAAACAAAACCAGCAACATTTAAACCATCGGAAATAACTGCAGAAACTGATTTAGGTAAAAAACGTTTTATGATGGCTTTTAATAGACTTCCATCAAATAAACAAAGCGAAAGTATTCAGGGTTTAATAAAATATGGAACTATCGCAAGTGTTTTAAATTTTGTTAATGTTGATGAGGATGTAAAAGAAAATATAAATGATACTACTTCTGGTTTTGAAATATTAGGAATATCAATAAATGATGAAGAAATAAAATCAGAAGGTAAAAATGTTGAAGTTCCATCTGGTACTGAAATTATTGGAGATGAAGCTTTTATTAGATTCGGAACATTAATGGATATTATGAATATGATTGGTGCTGGTTCACTTTCAATAGGTGGTGTCGAAGTTAGTATGACAGTAAACACAAAAAAAACAATTATTTCTGCATTTAAAAATATATATAGTACTGATAAAAGTAAACTACTTATACCAAATGCAAATGCACCTAAATTTTCACTAGCAGAAGCAGCTAGTTCAGTAAATGAGCAAAATACATTTGCAGAAACAGCAAATTGCTCAATTTCACATGATGGTGCGGTAGTAGAATTTCCATATTCAAAAGCAATAAAAGGTGGTACTGTTAGTGGTGTATCAATACAATATAAAGATGGTAATATTGAAGGTATAAATAAAGCCGCATATATGTGGGGATTTTTAGATGACCTTTATGTTAATATGGATTTCGCAAAAGGAATTTTAGAAACAGAAAACTTTTCAATAAAAGATGCATTATATAAACTATTAAATGGATTATCAAGTGCGGCTGGGGGTATTTGGGATTTTCAAATAATCGAAGTAACTACAACTAATGGTAAAAGTACTGAATTGATGGTAGTTGATTTGAATTTTATGGCAGATAACGGAAAGGGAATGACAACATTCTATGTATCTGGTGTAAACTCTGTATTTTTAGATGCATCATTTGATATGGATATGGGTGGGGCTAAAATGAGCCAAATTATTGGAAAACGTTTAGGATATGATTTAAATCCCAACTCACCATCGGTAGATGGAAAGGTATCAAAGGCAGTAGACCAAAATAATACAGCACAAGGGCAAAAGAAAGGATTGTTTACTGATATGCAAGATATGGTTTTAAAAGTAATAAGACCATTAGCTGGAAAACCACCAATGATGTCTCCTCAACAACTAGCACAAGATGCAGCTGCTAAACAAGCTAAAGCTGAGGCAGCAAAGGCAGCTCAGCAAAAAGTAATAGCAGATAAACTTGCGGCCGAAGCTGCAATAAAAAAAGCAGCAGATGAAAAAGCTGCAAAAGCAGCAGCATCTACTAAATCAACCGCTACAGCAACCACTACCCCAGAGACAGAAGTTGGTTTACTTGATAGAGCTGCAAATTTCGTTTCAGGTATAGGTGATGGTATTGTACAAGCAAAAAACAAGCTTGTTGAAGGAACTGTAGCCGCTTATGATACTGTTACTGAAGCAGCTGGCCAAGTTTATACTAATACTGTAGAGAAAATAGAAGAAGTTGGAGAAAATCTTACAGAGCAATTTAATGAGTTAGAAGTAGTTAAGCAATTTAAAGCTTTTTTGGATAAGGAAGAAGCTAAAGAAAAGAACTTTAAATTATTTATGAGTAAAATAGGTATATATCCTAAAGTATCAGTTACGAAAGATACTCAAGTTAGTTCGCCGGAAACGGAACTTACTTCAATAACAATGAATGCAGTGTACAACGACCAGTTGGTATTTCAGGCACTAAAAGCTGGATATAATAATGTAAATGCATACGATGCGAATACTGTATCAGCATTATTACCAATTAAATTTTCATTTACTGTTCATGGTGTTAGTGGAATTAAGAGAGGAGATAAATTTAAAGTTATTGGTATTCCTAGACAATATGAAGAAAATGGATTTTTCCAAGTAACATCCGTTAAACATACGATTGATGGTATGCTATGGAAAACTGAAGTTGAAGGTGGACTTAGATTAAATAAATAATAATATGAGAGCAGCAGATTTAATAAGATATACGGGTTTATCAAGATTTGAAAAAGGAGAATCTTTTAAAAACTTACAAATATCAGCCTATATTCCAATCCCAACTGAAATTGATTATAAGAGAGGATATATATCCAGATATTTTATACAAAGAGCAAATGATAAGGCAGGTAGAATAACAGAAATAAATGAAATTGCTTTTTCTAAATTTGTAAATGCACCATTTTATACTGCAATTACTTTGGATTGGAAAATAACTGGAAGTGATGATGAAATAAAAGATTGTAATTTTAAATCAATTAAATTTGTATTAAAGGAAATGCCAAAAATACAAATGTATTTACCAAATCTTTTACAATTTAGAAAAATAGAAGCTACACAATAATTTGGTAGTTTGGAATTTTATTCGTATATTTACATAAACAAATTTGGGGGTGACTCGGAATTGATTACAATGAGAATTATAGTATCACACGTAGACAGAAGTGCTAGATGTCTTTAAATCTGTACAAAACAATAAATGACGAAATGTCAACTATGACCTTCGAAGACCTTATGGCTTTCGTAGGTGCTGATTACGCTGTAGCAGCCTAATCACAACAATCGGGTCGGTGCACATATAACCTAGGAACAGAAGTGTTTACAAAGGCTTTATTCGTTGAGCCCGAATCAACGAATTGGTGGAAACGCTGTACTAACCATACGGCCCCAATTATTTTGGAAAGTGAATAAGATTAAACTTTATCCTAAACGTGTGACATGCTGGTATTATGGTTACTTTGTAAGACATGGGTTCGAATCCCATCACCTC
>Ga0164293_10002840_pt1 | contig 14720 bp, 16 predicted proteins | sample GEODES118metaG_FD_111487 | JGI IMG/M metagenome (GOLD analysis project Ga0164293, IMG submission 111487) | Eutrophic lake water microbial communities from Lake Mendota, Wisconsin, USA - GEODES118 metaG | ecosystem: Environmental > Aquatic > Freshwater > Lake | place: USA: Lake Mendota...
GAACGGGAAACGGAAGCCGGCGAGGAGCGCCTTGCACTCATCGTCGTTCTTGGCCGTGGTGGTGATGCTGATGTTCAGACCGCGCAGGGCATCCACCTTGTCGTACTCGATCTCGGGGAAGATGATCTGCTCTTTCACGCCGATGTTGTAGTTGCCACGGCCGTCAAAGGAGCGGCCGGAGATGCCGCGGAAGTCACGCACGCGGGGCAGGGCCACGGTGACGAAACGGTCCAGGAACTCATACATGCGGTTTCCGCGCAGGGTGACCATGGTGCCAATGGGCTGCTGCTCGCGGATCTTGAAACCGGCGATGGCCTTCTTGGCCTTGGTGACCACCGGCTTTTGGCCGGAGATCTTGGTGAGGTCACTCACCGCGTGATCCATGACCTTCTTGTCGGCCACGGCCTCGGACACACCCATGTTGAGGGTGATCTTGGTGATGCGCGGCACCTCCATCGGCGACTTGTAGCCAAACTTGGAGGTGAGCTCAGGGACCACCTTATCGAGATAGTGTTGCTTCAGACGTGCCATGGTCATGCTGCCTTGATTTCTTCGCCGGAGGACTTGAACACGCGCACGCGCTTGTCGCCCTCGGACTTGATGCCCACGCGGTCGGCCTTGCCGCTGGCGGGGTTGAAGATGGCCACATTGGACTGGTGGATCGGCATGGATTTCTCCACGATGCCGCCGGTCGTACCCTTCATCGGGTTGGGCTTGGTGTGCTTTTTGACGAGGTTGATGCCCTCGACGACCACATGGGTCTCGTTGGAACGGAGCACGACCTTGCCGCGCTTGCCCTTGTCACGGCCTGCGAGGACGATGACCTCGTCGCCTTTGCGAATCTTGTTCATGGATTCCTCTTACAGGACTTCAGGGGCCAGCGACACGATCTTCATGAACTTCTCGTTACGCAGTTCACGCGTGACCGGGCCGAAGATGCGGGTGCCAATGGGCTCCAGCTTGTTATTGAGCAGCACGGCGGCATTGCCGTCGAACTTGACGAGAGAGCCGTCACCACGGCGGATGCCCTTGGCGGTGCGGACGACGACGGCGCTGTAGATCTCGCCTTTTTTGACGCGACCGCGCGGAGCAGCTTCCTTGATGGTCACTTTGATGATGTCGCCCACGCTGGCGTAACGACGCTTGGAGCCGCCGAGCACCTTGATACACAGGACGGATTTCGCGCCCGTGTTGTCGGCAACTTCAAGCCGAGATTCAGTCTGGATCATTTCAATTAATTCCCAACTTGTACCTGCGGAACCCGAAGCCGATGACTTCTGGAAGGACCCCTGCAGATCAGTCTTGGGCCTGTCGTCACCGAAACCGCTCCCTGGAGAACTCCAGGAACATGGCCTCGGATCCGCATAGGCAGATAACCCGCCTCGAAAAGGCGAGCCCGCGATTATGACCCATCGAATCGATCTGTCAAGCAGCTGAGGTCTACAAGACGAGGCGGCGACGCGACACCTTGATGTTTGCATGCGCACACTTATAGAAATACCTAGATAAAACAAGGGGTTGGGGTCCGACGGCCAGTAACACAGCGATGGAAGGAGGGTGTTCACGCCGGGATAGACTTGCCGGATGACAAGCCCTGCCCTCTTTCAAAGCTTCTCTCCTGACCGTCCGCTGGCGTTCATTGGCGGCGGCAACATGGCAAGCGCCATCCTCGGTGGCCTGATCCAGCGGGGTCTTTCCCAGGCGGCCGTCCGGGTGATCGAGCCCTTCGAGGCGGCGCGCAGCCGGCTCAAGCAAGCCTATGGCGTAGACGCGCAGTCAGCTCCCGATGCAGGCTTGGCGGGCTCGACTTTGGTGGTCTGGGCGGTCAAGCCGCAGACTTTTCAGGACGCCGCAGCCCAGGCCGCGCCCTACCTCGGGAGACCGGGTCCCGCCCTCCACCTGAGCGTTGCTGCAGGCATCCGCTCGGACAGCATCGCTGCCTGGCTGGGGAGCCAGCGGGTGGTGCGTTCCATGCCCAACACGCCCGCGCTGATCGGCCAGGGGATGACCGCTTTGTTCGCCCGAGATTCGGTGACAGAGGCGGACCGTGCGTTGGTCGAGACGGTGATCGCTCCAACCGGCGACTACCTTTGGGTCGGTGCCGAGACCCAGCTCGACGCGGTGACCGCACTTTCGGGTTCGGGCCCGGCGTATGTGTTCCTGTTCCTAGAGGCCATGATCGAGGCCGGCACCCAGATGGGCCTGCCCGCCGACCAGGCCAAGCGTCTGGCGATCGCCACTTTCTCCGGCGCCGCAGCGCTGGCGCGGGACTCCAGCGAGCCGCCGTCGGTGCTGCGCGAGCGGGTCACCTCCAAAGGTGGCACCACCTATGCGGCGCTCACCTCCCTGGAGCAGGCCCAGGTGCCGCAAGCCTTCATCGCCGCGATGCACGCAGCCTGCCAGCGAGCAACCGAGCTTGGCGACGAATTCGGCCGGGCTTGACAGGACTTGAATCAGCGCAGCGCGTAGCCAGCTACGACGCCGGCAAAGACGGTAAGCCCCAGCCAGTGGTTCAAGCGGAAGGCGCGAAAGCAGCCTTCCCGGGAGCGGCTGCGGATCATCGTGAAGTGCCACAGCGCTTGGGCTGAGGCAATCACCAGGGCCAGGGCAAGCGGCGCAAGGGCGACACGGCCCCACAGGAGCCCAAACCAAATGCCCATAAACAGCCCGTAGCAGGCCATCACCACAGGCACATCCGCCTGGCCCAGCGTGATGGCCGAGGTCTTCATGCCAATACGCAGGTCGTCGTCGCGATCAACCATGGCGTACTCCGTGTCGTAGGCCAGAACCCAGAACAGGTTACCCACGAGCAGCGCCCAGGCTTCGCCTGGCACCCGGCCCTGCACCGCGGCGAAGGCCATGGGAATGCCGAAGCTGAAGGCTACGCCAAGCACCGCCTGCGGCATGGAAAGGTGCCGCTTGGCGAAAGGGTAGGCGACGGCGATCGCGAGCGCGGCAAAGGACCAGGCGATGGTGGCGGCGTTGGTGGTGAGGACCAGGCCAAAGGCCGCCAGGGCCAGAACGGCACCGACCGCCAGGGCTTCGCGCGCACCCAGCAGGCCGCTGGTGACGGGCCGATGCGCGGTGCGTTTGACATGGCGGTCAAAGTCACGGTCGGCCACATCGTTGATGCAGCAGCCGGCGCTGCGCATGAGGATGGTGCCGCAGGTGAAGACCGCCACCAGGTGCCAGCCGGGAAAACCACCCGCAGCCACCCACAGCCCGGCCAGGGAGGGCCAGAGCAACAACAACCACCCCGCAGGACGGTCCCAACGAATCAGGTCGAGATAAAGGCGCAGACGCGACGCTGGAACTTCGGGGGACAAGCCGATTTCACTCATGGCGTGATCGTAAGGCCGCGGGGAGCGTCACCGACCAGCCGACCTGGACCGCGTTTGTAATTCGTGTGGCGGGCCAAACGGCGACCCGAGCGGGCCCACGCCGATGATCAGGACAGGCGAAGGACGCCTGGTAGCTCGCAGGCATAGACCGCGTTGCGCAGCGCGGCGATCGCCTCGTAACGCGTGAAGCTGCGCCGCCAGGCCAGCACCACGCGACGTGAGGGCACGTCGCCTTCGCGAAAAGGGATGTACTTCACGTATTCCGCATCGTCCTTGCGTCGGCGGCTCCGGGCTGCCGACGCTTCGGCCGGTACGGACAGCTGCGGCACCAGGGTGATGCCCATGCCCGCGGCGACCATGTGCTTGATGGTTTCGAGCGAAGAGCCTTCGAAGCTCTTGCGGATGCCCTCCGCGTCGGCCGAGAAGCGAGCGAACTCGGGACATACCTCCAGCACATGGTCACGAAAGCAGTGCCCATTGCCCAGAAGCAGCATGGTCTCGGCCTTGAGCTCCTGGGCGGTGATGAACTTGCGTTCGGCCAGCGGGTGGCGGCTCGGCACGGCCACCATGAAGGGTTCGTCATAGAGGGCCGCCTGGGCCAGGCCGGTGTCGGGGAAGGGCTCGGCCATGATCGCGCAGTCGATCTCGCCGGTGCGCAGCATCTCCAGCAGGCGAACGGTGAAGTTTTCCTGCAGCATCAGCGGCATTTGCGGCGTGCGGTCGATCGCCTGGCGTACCAGACTGGGCAGCAGGTAGGGGCCGATGGTGTAGATCACACCCAAGCGCAGCGGGCCAGACAGTGGGTCCTTGCCCCGCTTGGCGATTTCCTTGATGGCCGCCGCCTGCTCCAGCACGCTCTGGGCCTGGCGCACGATCTCCTCGCCCAAGGGGGTGACAGACACCTCGTTGGCGCTGCGCTCAAACAGCTTGACCTCGAGTTCCTCCTCGAGCTTCTTGATGGCCAGCGATAAGGTGGGCTGGGAGACGAAGCAAGCCTCGGCCGCACGGCCGAAATGCTTCTCGCGGGCGACCGCGACGATGTATTTGAGTTCGGTGAGCGTCATATCGTATGGGAACCGGTCAGGCCTTGAGGTATTGGGATTTTCCACCCAGCCAGCGGGCCACATGCCGGTCGGCGAGGGCGGGATAGCGATCCTGCATCGGCGGCGCGGCCTCGCGCGCCAGCTCTAGCAGGCCGCGATCAGCCTCCAGGTCGGCAAAACGCAGCAGGGGGGCGCCTGATTGCCGGGCCCCAAGAAACTCGCCAGGGCCGCGAATTTCCAGGTCACGCCGGGCGATCTCGAAGCCGTCATTGGTTTGCGCCATGGCCTTGAGCCGGGCTTTGGCGGTATCGCCCAGGCGGCCGTTCTCGCCGGGAGAAAACATCAGCACGCAGGCCGAGGCCGCCGCGCCGCGGCCCACGCGACCGCGCAGCTGGTGCAGCTGCGACAGGCCAAAGCGTTCGGCATGTTCGATCACCATCAGGGAGGCGTTGGGCACATCCACACCGACCTCGATCACGGTGGTGGAGACCAGCACCCCCATCTGCCCGTCCTCGAAGAGGGCCATCACCGCCTTCTTATCCGCCGCCGGCATGCGCGAATGCAGCAGCCCCACCATCACGCCGGGCAGGGCCTCGGCCAGGTCCGCGTGCGTGGCGGTGGCATTGGACAGGTCCAGCGCCTCACTCTCCTCGATGAGCGGGCACACCCAATAGACCTGGCGACCCTGAGCCAGCTGCGCGCGGATGCGGTCCACCACCTGCGCGCGCCGGCTGTCGGCAACCACCTTGGTGACGATGGGGGTGCGGCCTGGAGGTAGCTCGTCGATGGTGCTGACGTCCAGATCGGCGTAGTAGCTCATGGCCAAGGTACGCGGGATCGGCGTGGCCGACATCATCAGCAAGTGGGGCTCCAGTGGCGCGGATGCGTCCTGCGTTTGCAGCTTGCCGCGCAGTGCCAGGCGCTGGGCCACGCCAAAACGGTGCTGCTCGTCGATCACCGCCAGCCCCAGCTGCTTGAACTGCACCTGCTCCTGGATCACCGCATGGGTGCCCACCACCAAAGCCGCCTGGCCACTGGCGACGGCCTCGAGCATGGGGCCTCTTTCCTTCTTCTTCTGGCTGCCGGTGAGCCAGGCGACCCGCAAGCCGCGCGGCGTGAGCAGAGGCTCGAGCCAGCCAATTAGCTTTCGGAAATGCTGCTCGGCGAGGATTTCGGTGGGCGCCATCAGCGCGCACTGCCAGCCCGCCTCGATGGCAACCGCCGCGGCCAGGGCCGCGACCACGGTCTTGCCCGAGCCCACGTCACCCTGCAGCAGCCGGTGCATCGGTGCTTCGCGGGCAATGTCCGCACCGATCTCTTCGACCACCCGGCGCTGGGCACCGGTGAGCTCAAAGGGCAAGGCCGCCAGAAGGTGCTCGGGCAGTCCGCCAGGCGCGGCGCGCAGGGCCGGCGCGCGCAAGGCGTCCCGCTCGCGCTTGCTTTGCAGCTGCGAGAGTTGCTGCGCCAGCAATTCCTCGGCCTTGAGCCGCTGCCAGGCCGGATGACTGCGGTCTTCCAGGGCGGCCAACGAGGTTTCGGGGCCGGGGTGATGGAGAAATTCCAGGGCCTCGCGCAGCCCCCAACGCGGGTCCAGGCCAAAGCGGCGCGCCAAGGTCTGCGGCAAGGTGTCGGACAAGTCGGCACGCGCCAAGCCGGAGTCCACCACCTTGCGCAGGTAGGCCTGGGGCAAGGTGGCCACCGTGGGGTAGACCGGGGTGAGCGCCTGCGGCAGCGGCGCGTCGGCCGGCTTGCACACCGGGTGCACCATTTGCCAACCGAAAAAGCCCCCACGCAGTTCGCCGCGCGCGCGGATGCGGGTGCCAGGGGCCAGCGCCTTCTGCTGCGCGGGGTAGAAGCTGAAAAAGCGCAGCTGGCAGGTGTCTGTGCCGTCATCCAGCGTGGCCACCAGCTGGCGCCTGGGGCGATAGGCAATCTCGCAGGCGGTGATGGTGCCCTCGACCTGCGCCGCCTCGCCCTCACGAGCCGCCCCGAGCGGGGTGATACGGGTTTCGTCCTCGTAGCGCAGGGGAAGGTGAAGCGCCAGGTCGATGTCGCGCGCCAGACCCAATTTGATCAGGGCCTTCTGGGGGGCGGACAGGGGCTTGCCATCGGGCATGGGACAATTCTGCCCGACCCAATTGCTTGGCACGGGCCCGTCCGGCCCTCAGGACATGCGCACCTTTACCACTGGCGACTTTGACTTCGCCCTTCCCCCCGAGCTGATCGCCCAGCACCCGGCCCCCGAGCGCAGCGCCTCGCGTCTGCTCGATGGCACCCACACCTCCCCCATAGACCGCGTCTTTCGCGATCTTCCGGCGCTGCTGCAGCCGGGCGATTTGCTGGTGTTCAACGACACCCAGGTGGTCAAAGCCCGCCTCTTCGGCGAGAAGCCCACAGGCGGCAAGCTGGAGTTGCTGGTCGAGCGGGTCCTGGAGGGCGGCGAGGTGGTGGCCCACATGAAAGTGAGCAAAAAGCCGCCGGTGGGCACCGTGATGCGCATGGCGGGCGGCTGGGAGGCCACCTTGTTGGGGCGCTGGCCGTTGCCGGACGGGCCGCTGTTTCACCTGCGCTTTTCGCAGGACCCTTACGAGGTGATGGCCCGCCACGGCCATGTGCCGCTACCACCCTACATCACCCATGCCGACGAGGCCGAGGACGAACGCCGCTACCAAACGGTGTTCGCCCGCCATCCGGGTGCCGTTGCCGCGCCGACCGCCTCGCTGCATTTCGACGAGCCCGTGCTCGCAGAGCTTGAGGCGCGGGGCATCGAACGTGCTGCGGTGACCCTGCATGTGGGCGCTGGGACCTTTCAGCCAGTTAAGTCGGAGAACATTGCCGAACACCACATGCACAGCGAGCGCTACCGGGTGCCGGAGACCACGCAGGCAGCCATTGACGCGTGCCGGGCCCGCGGCGGGAAGGTGGTGGCAGTTGGCACGACCACGGTGCGCACCCTCGAGTCGTGGGCCAAGACCGGCCAAGCCGTGGGGGACACCGACATCTTCATCACGCCCGGCTTCGAGTTCCAGGTGGTAGACCGAATGGTCACCAACTTCCACCTGCCCCGTTCTACGCTGATGATGATGATCAGCGCCTTCGCAGGCTATGAGCGGGTGATGGGCCTCTACCAGCACGCGATCGCCGCGCGCTATCGCTTCTTCTCCTACGGCGATGCGATGCTGCTCGAAAAAAAGGTTTCACACGAAGCGAACTGCGGTCACCTCCCTCCAGAGGGCCTCACGGGCAACTCGGCAGAGCCGGCTCTGCGGTGACCTTGACCCAGCCCCTCACATCTCGCCGCTCACTCCTCTACGACATGCTGCAATTTGACATCCAAAAGACCGAAGGTCATGCCCGCCGCGGCACGCTCACGCTCAACCATGGCGTGGTGCAGACGCCCATCTTCATGCCGGTGGGCACCTACGGCACGGTCAAGGGCGTCATGCCCCGCTCGCTCGAGGAAATGGGCGCGCAGATCATCCTGGGCAACACCTTCCACCTGTGGATGCGACCTGGCCTGGACGTGATGAAGCAGTTCGGCGGCCTGCACCGCTTTGAGCAGTGGCAAAAGCCCATCCTCACCGACTCGGGCGGGTTTCAGGTCTGGAGCCTGGGCGAAATGCGCAAGATCAGCGAGGAGGGCGTGAAGTTCGCCTCGCCGGTCAACGGAGACAAGCTTTTTCTCACGCCCGAGATTTCGATGCAGATCCAGACGGTGCTCAATTCGGACATCGTGATGCAGTTCGACGAGTGCACCCCCTTTGAGACCAAGGGGCACCTGACCACCGAGGCCGAGGCGCGCCACTCGATGGCACTGAGCCTGCGCTGGGCGGACCGCTGCCGCGCCGAGTTTGCGCGGCTGGAAAACCCCAACGCCCTGTTCGGCATCGTGCAAGGTGGCATGTTCGAGCACCTGCGCCAGGAATCACTGGAGGCGCTGGTGGCGATGGACTTCCCCGGCTACGCGGTGGGCGGGGTGAGCGTGGGCGAGCCCAAAGAGGACATGCTGCGCATCATGGCGCACACCCCGCACCGGCTGCCGGTGAACAAGCCCCGCTACCTCATGGGCGTGGGCACGCCGGAAGATCTGGTCGAGGGCGTGGCCCAGGGGGTGGACATGTTCGACTGCGTCATGCCCACCCGCAACGCGCGCAACGGCCACCTGTTCACCCGCTTTGGCGACCTGAAAATCCGTAACGCCCGCCACCGCAGCGACGAGCGGCCGCTGGACGAGACCTGCAACTGCTACGCCTGCAAGGGAGTGACGAGCCCGGACGGCTCCGTCTCGGGCGGCTTCTCGCGCGCCTACCTGCACCACCTCGAGCGCTGCGGCGAGATGCTCGCGCCCATGCTGGCGAGCATCCACAACCTGCACTACTACCTGAACCTCATGAGTGAAGTGAGGCAGTCGTTGGAGGTGGGTCGCTTTGCCGCATTCACCGCCCAGTTCCGACAAGACCGCGCCCGCGGGGTGTGAGCCGCGCGCTACCACCGCGCCACTGAGAACTGCATCGATTCGGTATCGCGCCGGAGCGTCACCTCCTTGCGCGATACCGCCAAGAACCAGGTCTGGCGTTCGACCTCGGGCCTGGGCTTGGCAAAGCCGGCCGGGGTCAACAAGGCCAGGCACCACGCGGGCTGCGGGTCGCGCACAGACCGGTAGAGGATGCCGCCCAAATCCGCGTCACGGGCCACACGCGCCAGACGCTGCGTGGGTCCGTAGTCACGAGGGTGTTGCCAGGCCGCTCCTTCGGCCGCCCAGGGCGGGCGCTGGAGGTCGACGACCGACGCAGCGACCGAGACCCGAAACGCGGTGTGTGCCACCGGCTCAATGCGCACCAAATCCACCGCGTCGCGCAAGAACCGCCAGCGCCAATAGCCCAGTTCGGCGCCCGCCGTCCGGACGGACTCGGCGCCATAGAAGACACCCGGGTCGGTGTCGCCCCGAAAGCGGGAGCCACCGCGCCGCGGGTCATAACGGAAAGGCGTGGCCAGAAGGTAGTCGAGGCCGGCAACGTCTGCGGAGCGGCGCGGCTTGCTCGCCTCGAGCAGGGACTCGAGCAGGTCCTGCTCGACGAGGCTGTCGACCAGCTTCATGGTGCCCGCAATATGCTGCGACTCCACCATGCGCCAAGCCTGACCCCGCCAGGCAAAGGCCTCAGATTTGAGCGCGGGAGGCGTCCAGATAGTGGACGACACGGACCAATCCTTCCGTTTGGGCAATCAGATCGATCGGGCGACCCCTCAGGCCCCGGTTTTCGCTGTGCAGCCACTGGCGGGCGGTCTCCTCGTCACCCACGATGGAGTCCAGCGAGCGGAAGACACGCACGAACAACAGCGCCAGTTCCCACTCCTTGCGTCGCTCGTCCAATCGGTAGTCGCCGCTGTAGAGCCGGGTGACGGTCGCGGCGCTCACGCCGAGCACCTTGGCGAGCAGGGCGCGGGAGAGATTCAGCCGCTCGGCGGCACGCGCCACGGCCTTGGTCAGCACCGCGGCGGGGTCTGGCTTGGCAGAGGGGGAGTGGGCCCGGGCGATCATGAAATGAATTCTTTCCGCTGAAATAATAGACCAGATTTATTTCTGAGGAAAGATTCTGGTCGATGCGGATCCGGCAGGCAGGGATCGCTTCGCGCTCGAGGCCATGCTGGGCTTGCCGCCGCGTCGGCTCGCACCGATGCGCGTGCGTGAACTCAGCCGCCGTGGGCGGGAGTGGTGAAGACGGTCAGCACGCCGGTATAGCCATAGAGCTGCTGCCCGGCAATCTCGCCAGCGGCGAAAAAGCCCACCAGAGGCACCTCGCCCAGGGCATGGCGGATCACCTGTAACTCAGCGTTGGGCCCGCCGAAATGCGGCCCGCCGCGACCAGTGCAGCTCACATAGACCGCCCCGGCAATTCGCCGCTGCGGGTGGGGCGCGGACAGTGCCTCGGGCAAGGCCAGCGACGCCGCCAGCGGGGCACTCATTTCCTCGGGCTCGAGCGCCTCGCGGATCTCAGCGCAGATGCGCACCAGATCCGCACGGGCCGCCCGCCCGTTGCGTTGGCAAAAGGCCATGGGCATGCCGGCCTCGACCTGCTCGGCCACGGCGACGCCGCGGCGCCCGGGATCGAGGCCGATGATGTGCCGTACACGCACCTCGTCGCCGAAGCTGCCGGTGCGGCCCACTGCCGCGCCTCCGGGCAGGCTCAGACCCACGAGGGTCGATCGCAGGGTCGCCATGGCCTCCTGCGGCCGCTCGAGCGAGATAGAGAGGTCTTGCAGGAGGCGGTCCAAGGCCGGCTCCTGGTCGAGGCTGAGAATGACGTTGCCCTCGGCCGCGGTCACACGCATCTGCCGGGTGATCGGCTGGCAGCCCTGGGTGACCCGGGTCACCAGACTCACCTCCTCGCTGAAGGCAACGCCGGACAAGCCGCCCTGAAAGACGCCGCCGGCCCGGCCATGGCCAGGCAGGGTGCCGTTGCCCGCCACCGCAAATTGCAGCACGTCACCGCGGCTGGAGGCCAGGCCGCCAAAGACCCGGCCACTGCCGGTGCGGGCGGCCATTTCGGCAATCAGTTCGCCCAGGTCTGGCGTGCCCGAATCGGCATGAACCAGGGCAGTGTTCGCATCAAAACCGATGCCCAGCGGGGCCACGCCTGAGAAGACACGGTATTGATCCGAGGGCAAGTCGCAGAGCATGACCGCGAGCGCCGGCTCGTCGATGTACTCGGCGTTATTGGCGCAGATGCCCACGCCCACGGTGCCCGACCAGTCGGCGACACCGGGCAGTTCGGCCATCAGGTGGTCGAGGATGTCCTGGGCCTGGGCCGCGTAATGGTCGGTGATGTAGAGAAGCCCCAGCGAAGGGGTGCTGGCGTAGTCGGGCAGCGCCATCTGGGCGCGCAACTGGGCAAGCGCCAAGCCGGCGGCCATCTCCCACCGGGGATGGGTGGCGTGGCCGAAGGGAAACAGCTTCATGGGGTGCGGCCCGCGCAAGCGCAGCTCAGGCCGACGGCGCAGCGCGCGAGCGGGGCTTGGCAGGACTGCGCGGCGCGCGCGTGCCCGTGGTGGACTTGTAGGCCTTGGAGGGCTTGGTGGCCTTGGACTTGGCCGCCGAGGCCGGGCGACGACCCGAGGTGCCCGCGGCGCCCGGTGCAGCCGCCGAAGCGGGTGCCGCCTGGGCGCCGGCCTGGGCCACATCCTTGAGCGTCGCGGCAGCGATCTGCTGAAACTGGTTGGAGAGAGCGCCCCACCACTGCAGCGGGTCGACGGCCGCCGCGCCGGCTCCGGCCGCCCCCTGAGCTGCCTTGGCGGACTTGCCCGCCGTCTTGGCCGACCGGGAAGGCTGGGTCGCCTTGCGCGGTGAGCTGGCGGCAGGGGGCGCATCGGCAGCGGAAGGGCCAGAAGAAGGGCCAGGGGCGGGCGCGGATGCAGGCGGGGCAAAGGCCGACGCCATCGCGCCGGGCTTGACCTGGAGCGACTCGGCCAACTCGTTCATGCTGAGGTTCATGCCCTGCAAGGTGGACAGCGTCATCTTCTGCACCTCCAAGGCCTGGATGGTGGCGGAGAGCGCCTTGCCGTTTTGCTCCAGCCAAAAGTGGACCGCGCGCAACTCCTGAATGCGCTTGTCGAGCTCTTCGACACTGAGTGTGGGCGCGATCCAGCTGGAGAGCTGCGTCATCTGCGGCAGGCCGCCGCCCGCGCCCTTGGCCAGGTTCTGCAGGAAATCGAAGCCAGGTACGAGTTTGGCGAAGCCAAAGGTCTGCGAATCGCTCATGGACGGCCCTCTCTATGGAAGCACTGCCAGCTTATCAGGCGCGATGCCCAGCGTCGATTGCCGGCAGCCGGCGCAAGACCTGAGTCGACCGATCGCTCAGTGCTTGTGCCCGTGCTGGTGCGCGGCCGCAGGACTGGCCCCGGAGGAGGATGCAGCAGCGCCGGGCGCACGCAGGGCCACCGGCACCTGGAGCGGCCAACGCCGTTCGGCGCCACGGGCGTCACGCAGCACCAGGGTGACGGGGACCGTCGCGCCCTCCTTCAGAGGGGCCTTGAGGTTCATCAGCATCAGGTGATGGCCGCCGGGGCGAAGATCAAAAGGCTTGCCCGGGACCAGAACGATTTCACGGACCGCGCGCATGCGCATCACGTCACCGTCCATCTTCATCTCGTGCAGTTCGGCGACGCCGGCGGCTGGCGTTTGCAGGCCCACCAGGGTCAGAGGCTCAGACGCGGTCAGGCGCATGAAGCCGCCGGTGCCGCTTTGGCCCGGCACGCTCGCGCGGACCCAGGCACCCTCGATCTTGAGCGCAGTGCCCTGGGCCAGGGCGGAAGCCCCCGGCGCCAGTGGAAGCACCAGAGCAACACAGAGGAAAAGGCGCCGCAGTCGGGCAACGGCGGCAGGGAGGTTCTTGCAATCGGTCATGGTTGGGTGTTCCATTTCAAGGTGGGGAGGGCATCGACCCGGCAGGACGCCACTGGCGGGCCGATTCAGGCCGGATACGCGCCCGAACGGACGAGGCTGCCAATCAATGGGCATGTGCCCCGCCGGCGGCTGGCATCAGGTCAAGGCGAGGGGCGGGCGAGGTCAGGCCACGGGCATCGCCACCGGCGCCGGGGCGCTGAACCCAGTCATGGCGACCCTGCGCGCAGGCCTGGCGCACTGGCCAATAAAGGACGCCTTCTCGCTTGGGCAGCGTGGCACGCAAGACAAACTCGCCGTAATGCGCGTCGAGCAGCATGTCCTGGGGCGTGCTGGCGGTCCAGGTCACGCGGCTGACCTCGTCGGTCACGGTGCGGCCGTGGGAGGTCTCGGGCTGGGGCAATGGCGCCCGCTCGATGGACAGGCTCCAGCCGGGCCGCGGCATTGGCTTGACGACACGCACGCCGGCCGGGATCTCGACACTCACCTCTCGGGTGGGCGATCCGTCGCAGCCGTGGCCGATCTGGAAGCTCGCCTTGTAGCCACTCCCGGCAAAGGCGGCGGGCCACTCCAGAGACACATGGGCCCAGACGGGCGCGGCGAAGGCGGTCAACAGGGACAGGGACAAAAAAGGCTTGCGCAGGCGCGCGGCCAAGGAAACATTCAACATAGGTTTTTTCTCTCGGAGGCGGCGCCCTGCGGGCCATGTCACCGCGCATAAGCGGCAACTTCTCACGCAGCCGGCGACCACCGGTTCAAGGACAAAGACGGGACGGCCGGTGACGCCTAAGCGCCGCGACCGCTTCAGGCCAAGCGAGAGTGAGAAGGAGGTCCGCGCGCGGGTGGTGGCGCGGCGCTGCGCAGCGCCGCCACCGCGGCGGATGCAAAAGCAGGCCGGTACGCCGGCAGGTCGGGCTGTGGAAGCAGCGTGGGCAGCGCGGCAGGCGGGGCGCCGGCAGGCGCGCACAGCGGGCAATCGAGCACGCTGCGGGGCTGCGGGGCCGCGCCCTCGTCGACGCGCTCAACCAGCTGCATCACCCCACCGGCGCAAACCATCTCCAGAGAGACGGGTTTCAGGGCCGGCGAGGCCATGGCCAGGCCCAGCGAGAGCAGGAAGACCGCCAGCACGAAGCGGGCTTGCGTCATCAGGCGGCGGGGGATGGACATCGCCTGATTATCGGACAGAAGGCAGAAGCCCCAGGGCAAGCCATCCATGCACTGGTCTTGACGCCGATGTTCGTCATCCTGATCATTCAGGACAGTCCGGCGTCCATCACCGGGCACTTCAGGAGACCGCCCGTGAAGACGCTCACCGACCATCTGGCCAACTACGCAAGCTACCACCGGGACCGCCGCAACGTCGCCACCCATTTCGTCGGTATTCCCCTGATCGTGCTGGGCATCGTGGTGTTGCTGTCGCGGCCGACATTCAACTTGGCGGGATTGCCGCTGTCGCCAGCGATCGTGTTGACGGGGCTGGCCCTGGCTTATTACTTTGCGCTCGACCTTTTCTTTGCCCTGGTCATGACCGCGCTGTTCGCGCTTGCGCTGTGGTTGGGCGTGTGGAGCGCCACCTTGCCCACACCCATCTGGAGCGCGATCGGCGTCGGTGGCTTCTTCATTGGGTGGGTCATCCAGTTCATCGGCCATGTCTACGAGGGACGCAAGCCGGCCTTCTTCGACGACATCGCCAGCCTGCTGATCGGCCCCCTGTTCGTGGTCGCGGAGGCGATGTTCCTCCTGGGGCTGCTCGGCGGCCTGCGAAGCGCTATCGAGCAGCGCGCTGGCCCGCTCAGGGCCTGAGCGGTCGCGGCGCCGGCCGACTGAGCAGGGAGCGGGTCGACCCGCTCCCGTCGACCTCCGCCTACATACCCTGGGGTTGTACAGACCCCGACCCCAGCGCGGCAGCTTGCTACGGTCGGCCGCCATGAGTTTCGC
>Ga0164293_10002841_pt1 | contig 14718 bp, 13 predicted proteins | sample GEODES118metaG_FD_111487 | JGI IMG/M metagenome (GOLD analysis project Ga0164293, IMG submission 111487) | Eutrophic lake water microbial communities from Lake Mendota, Wisconsin, USA - GEODES118 metaG | ecosystem: Environmental > Aquatic > Freshwater > Lake | place: USA: Lake Mendota...
TTCAAGCTGCATCCCGCAAAGTTTATTCATGCCGAACACGTTGTTCTATTATAGAGGAGTTACACTCTATATCCTTCAGTAGCAGCCGATGTGTTTTTTGGAACGCTTTCTAACGGGTACAATCCATCATCGATAGATTGGGAAAACCGGGGACCCTGATGCTAAAGAGCACTGAAAGTATGATAGCTTTTCAACTGGGCTTGTTAAATAAATGAAGGCTATAGATCCTGGATCAGATTGAATCTGCTATCCCGGATGGCACCTATCCCCTTGAAGGCAAGGGTCAAATTGTTTCATTGTACGTAAAATTCAGGGGGCAGAGTTGAGTATTTCTTCTGAAAAAGAATTATTCATATCTCAATGCTACAATAGGATCCAGATTGCTTGCCTTCCAGGCCGGATACAATCCCGCGAAAAGTCCTACCAGCGAACAGATGACGATACCGGCACCGATTATTTTCCATGGGATCAAAAAGCCTGTTTCCAGCAAGATCCCTACGCCATTTCCCACAGCAACCCCAAGAACAATGCCGATCACAGCACCCATCAGGCTAATGATAATGGACTCATATAAAAACTGCCGACGGATATTCCCTTTTGTACCCCCGAGGGCTTTCACAAGACCTACTTCCCTCGTTCGTTCAGACACTGCCACCAGCATAATATTCATCAGGCCAATAGCCGCCCCCAACAAGGTGATAAAACCAATGGCCCCAGCTGCTGCGGATATGGTCCCAAGTAATTTGATGAAAGTCTCAGCTATACTGTCGCTCTTGTCTGTAAAAAAATTATTCTCATCCGTAGTAGCAAGCCCCCGAATAGGCCTGAAAGCACCCTCTGCTTCACCAATCGCCTGATCCATATTCCTGACATCATCCACCATCACGGCAATGCTGAAAGATTGGTTAGGTGTTGAATACAATCGCCGGATGTTGTTGTGGCTGGTGAATACCACGTTATCAAGTTGCAGAAAAGCACTGGACCCTTTCTCTTTGGTGATGCCTATAACCCGATACTTATTATTCCCTACCCGGATAACCTTCTCAAGAGCCCGCTCTGGCCGGTTGCCAAATAATTTCTCAGCAACGTCACTTCCGATCACTGCAATATTTCGTCCGCTCTCCACATCCATTTTATTCAGTGCCCGGCCATACTCCACTTCATATCCGTTAAGCAACAGATAATTCTCATCTCCCCCGTTCAAGGTCACAGTGGGATTTGTTTTTATGTTGTCGTAAAAAACAGTCTGGTTCCTCGGGCCGTTCAAACCAATAGAAACCGATGCAGGATATTCGTACCCCTGCTTAAACATTTTTGCCTGTTCGAAAGTGATGATCTTGCCTTCGTTTGATTTTTTCTCTTTTCTTACACGCTTATCGGTCTTCTTAACCTCACCCCTGCCAAACTGCATCCTGCGTTCTTTGAAACGAATACTGAAAGCATTGGCACCCATGGTAGAAAAGCTTTCACGGAGGCTGGCATTCATCGCCTCTATTGCTGTGATGATTCCTACAAGGGCCATGATGCCAAAAGCAATGATCGCCACCGTGATACCCGTGCGGAGTCTGTGTGACCGTACCGTATTAATAGCAAGTATGATGGTATCTAAGAATTTCATGGCCTAAAAATAAGGAAACTAAGGGTGGCAAACTATCGCTCTGGGGGAACGGCGATTATCCCCCACCAATGGACACCAGTTACAGGTAGCTAAGCCATACCTTCCCGGGGTGTGCCGTTTTGTACTTGTTATAGGCCCGGCAAAACGGGTAAAGGAATATCACCAACCCCAGCCAGATCAGATAAACCGTAAACAGGTCATAGCCCTGACCAATGACAATGAATTTCCATGGCATTCCCTCAACACCTTTCATGCCTTGTTCAAACGTATTGCCCCGTATGAAGAATAGCACCAAATTGATCATACAAAGGGTAAAAAAATGACACAAATAAAAGAACATGGGAACCCTTCCAAATACCACAAAAATACTGGCAATACGGCCCCGTACCTGGCGCACCAAGGCCAGAAAAATCAAAGCTGGGCCAATGGTGGCACACATATACAAAAGCGACGGCGGATACTTTTCCACGTTCATAATCGCCAGGAAATTGTAGAACCCTGAAGCTTGCGTTTTCCATGGCCAGGGATTTCCGTAAATATATAGAACCCTCAACACCGCAAACAACACGAGCAATGAAACCCCCATCAACAGCAGTATCTTTGATCTTTCCTGTTCTGTTTTAGAGGTGAAGATGGTACCCAGACAATAGCCCAGGATCATTAATCCGGTCCAGGGAAGAAATGGATAAAATACAAACAGGAAATGACCATCCCATAACGGGACGCCGCCCTGCTTATGCAACAGGTTCCACCATAGTGGAAAATCTGTTCTTCCCGCTTCCGCAAAATCAATGAGGTTATGCCCCAGAACAATAACCAGCCCGATCCCCAGGATAACCGGAAAAGGGAGCCAGATCAGCAACCCCAGGATGGCCATACTGATCCCTATTGCCCACAGCGTTTGTATGATGAAAACCTCATAGTAAACATTTGACGTCGTCAACAACGTGATCACGAAAAGATCCATCAGGATCAACCAGATTCCTCTGCTGATCAGAAAACGGCTAAGTTCCTTTTTTGATTTTCTCTGGCCCTGCAGCCAGGCAGAGAGGCCCGATAAAAACACAAAGATCGGCGCGCAGAAATGGGTGACCCACCGAGTTGCATACAACACCGGAGTGGTAAAGGCCAGATCCAACGGGTCGCCATTGAAAGCATCAATATGAAAAAAATCACGGGTATGATCCAAGGCCATGATCACCATGATGATCCCCCTCAGGAGATCAATGGATTCAATCCTTTTACTTTTCATTGATGTGTTTTAAAGATTGACCCCTGTTTCATCTGAAACAATCACGTTCCGGTCAACAAATGGCGGCAGTAAGGTAGAAAAAAAAGGGTAAAAGCAAAACCAATATCAGATACTCATCAGGTTCAGCAGCAATCCGGGCTTAATGCCCAACAGGATCACCATGCCGGCCGTGATCACAAGTAAGGCTTTGAAACCAGACCCTACAGCCACTGCAGGGGTAACTTCAGCATCTTTGAAGTACATAGATTGGATCACCCGGAAATAATAGTAAACACTAATGGCTGCACATACCACTGCTACGATCACCAGCCAGAACATCTGGCCTGTTTTCATAGCTGCTACAAGCATATAGTACTTGGAAAAGAATCCGGCTGTCAGCGGGATGCCCGCCAGTGAAAGTAAAAATATCGTACTGGTGAAGGCTAGAACGGGCTCATGCCGGGCCAGGCCGTTGAAGCCATCATAGGTATAATCCTTCATCTTGATCAGCACCGCAAACAATCCAATGGTAGCCAGACAATACGCAGCGGAATACAACAAGAGGCCTTGCTTACCCATAGTATTCAAAGCAAATACCGCCAACATCATGAAACCAGCCTGGGCTATGGAGGAATAGGCAAGCATGCGTTTAACACTCTGCTGGAACACCGCCGTTATGTTGCCAATGATCAGTGTGAGCGCAGTAATAATGGCTGCCATCAGCTGCCAGGTAGACTGTAACTTTCCAAAGCCGTTTTCAAATAACCTTAAAAATGCCACAAATACGGCCGCCTTCACGATCGTGGCCATAAATGAGGTGAACACGGTTGGTGATCCATCATACACATCGGGAGTCCAGAAATGAAAAGGGGCGGCGGAGGCCTTAAAGGCCATGGAGATCATCATCAAAACAATTCCCAGGCCTACTAAAGGTGTCATCACTACACCTCCCAAATTCATACCTGATAAATAAAACGTACCCGTTCCACCATACAACAGCGTGATCCCCATCAACATCAAACCCGTTGAGAAAGACCCCATCAGGAAATATTTCAAGGAAGCCTCATTACTTTTCAGATTCCGTTTGTCGCTCCCTGCCAGGATATATAAAGGAATCGAAATGATCTCTATCCCGATGAACAACATAAGCAGGCTTTGAAATGACGAAACAATGGATACACCACATAACACAAAAAACATCAGCGCGTAATAATCCGCACCATTTTTCCCAACCTGCTGTACATCCGAACCTGATAAAAGGAAATAGATCAGCGTGCTCACAAACGCAACCGTATTGAATAAAAGACCAAAACTGGTAAAAGAAAGCATGCCTTTCAAGTCGATGGAGAAGAAAGATATTCCTGCGAACTCAAGCCAGTTGGAAACGATCAGGAGCAACACCCCTGCAATTGCCACATATTTGACAGACGGGCTGTTCTTCATGGCGATGCCCGTATACATCATCACCACACCCAGTACCGCCGATAAGATAATTGCATTCATAATCGATCTTCAATATTATTTGATGAACTTCCCAATGATCATTTCCGATGCAGACCTGATCATATTGAACATAGGCTCAGGATAAACACCCACAAAGAAAATCAGCACCACGATCATGGCCAGTATAACGCCCTCGTGTAACACGATCTCCTTAAAGCCCTGTGTCACCGCATTCAGGTTTCCGTAAAAAACATTCTTAATCATATTCAGCGTATACACTGCAGACAGGATAATGCTAAGCCCTGCAGCCGCAGCATACCATGGACTGAACTTATATAATCCCGCAAACATCATGAACTCCCCAACAAATGCATTGGTCAGCGGTAAAGCAATATTTGCCAGGGCAATGATGACCAGCATAATGGCCAGGGCCGGCGCTTTCTGGGCCAAACCGCCTAACTGTGAGATCTTCCGGATACCCGTCTGCTTCTCGATCAGGAACACTACGATCCATAGACCAATGATGTTTATGCCGTGATTGAACATCTGCACGAGCAAACCCTGGAGTGACAGAAGGTTTAGCGTAAACACAGATGCCGCCATCAATCCTATATGCGCAATGGAAGAATAGGCTACGAGCCGCTTCAAATCATCCTGCACCAACGCCACACATGAAGCGTATAACATGCCTACGATCGACAGGCCGATCACCACATTATCGAACTGCCTCACAGCATCTGGGAACATAACAATAAGCCACCTGAGTGTGGCGAATAAACCCATCTTCACCATGATACCGCTCAACACCATCGTAACAGCAGTTGGCGACTGCTCATAAGCATCAGGCTGCCAGGTGTGAAAAGGAAAAATTGGCATTTTTATAGCAAATGCCACAAAGAACATCCAGAATAACCAGCCCTGCTCCCCAGCCGTGAGCTGGACCTGGTAAAAAGAAACCAGCGAGAACGACTGGTCAGGCGTTTTCAGGTACACATAAATGATACCGATCAACAAGAAAAGTGACCCTGCAAAAGTGTATATAAAGAACTTGAAGGCAGCCTGGATCCTCCTCTCACCGCCCCATTGAGACACCAGGAAGTATGCAGGAATCAATGCAAGCTCCCAGAAGAAATAAAATGCAAGTGCATCAACTGCGAGAAACACACCCATTAGACCGCACTGTGTCAGCAACATCAATCCGTAAAATGCGTTGGGATTCCTGTAACTACTGCTGTATGTAGAAGCAAATATGAGCGGAAACGAAACGGCGGTCAGCAAACAAAGGATCCTGCTCATGCCATCCAGCAGCAACGCAAAACTGCTTCCGATCTCGGGAAGCCAGACATAACTCACGCTATTGAGCGCGTAATGCTTCTGATCCGTGTAAAAAAGACTTACAGCAAACAATGCCAGCGTAAGTATGGAGGAAAATAACGACCATGCCTTTACTGAGCGCTCATTCTTGATGAAAAAGCTGAGCAGACCCCCTATCAAAGGAAGCCAGATCAATAATGCGGGAAAATTGTCGAATGCAGCGAACATACCTTCTGTTTACCTCTGTTTACTTACCAAATATCTGTATGATGAAAAACACAACCGTTGCCACTACCATGATCAGGATGTACGATCCTACCTGACCACTCTGTAACCACCTGAACTGGCGACTGCTATATTGAATAAACTTTCCTGTTCCGTTAACTACTCCATCGATCACCGATCTCTCCATCACATTGTTCAGAAAAACGGAAAACCCTCTCAAAGGCCTGCTGATCACAGCATCGTAGATCTCATCAACATACCACTTATTTTCCAGTACCCTGGCAAATCCTGTGGCAGGTTCTGCCGTTTTACTATAGTTTCCGAATTTCTTCAGCGCATAAACCATAACAACCAGAATGGCCAATACCGTTCCGCCCATCAGCGCATACTCAGTGCTGTGTGAAACCACATGCTCCCCTTGCTTTGCAGTGGATGCAGCGAATACCGGAGCAAGAAACTTTTCCAGCCAATGTGCATCCTTTATAAATACTTCGGGCACGCCTACAAAACCAGCCACTATGGCAAGCAAAGCCAGCACAATCAGCGGCACCGTCATCGCCGCAGGTGACTCGTGTACATGAAGCTGCTGTTCCTGCGTGCCCCTAAACTGCCCAAGAAAGGTCATGGCATATAGCCTGAACATATAAAAGGCCGTCAGCAATGCACTAAACGTACCGATGAAATATAAAACCGGACTGTGAGCAAAAGCGCCCATCAGGATCTCATCTTTCGAAAAGAAACCTGAGAAAGGCGGTATACCGGCAATGGCGATACAGCCGATCAAAAATGTAAAGTGGGTAATGGGGAGATGTTTCTTCAATCCACCCATGTTTCGGATATCCTGCTCATGATGCATGGCGTGGATCACACTACCCGCACCTAAGAACAACAAGGCCTTGAAAAACGCATGGGTCATCACATGAAATACTGCGCCTGTGTATGCGCCCACACCCAAACCAAGGAACATCAGACCCAACTGACTAACCGTAGAATAGGCTAGTACTTTCTTAATGTCATTCTGCTGTATAGCTATGGTTGCGGCAAATAAAGCGGTTGCCAAACCGATCACCGCTACAACCGTAGGCGTAATGGGAGCAAGCGTGTACATGATATTACTCCTGGCGATCATGTAGATACCGGCGGTCACCATCGTGGCGGCGTGGATCAGGGCAGAAACCGGCGTTGGACCCGCCATCGCATCCGGCAACCAGGTATATAATGGTATCTGCGCAGATTTACCTGTGGCACCAACAAACAGTAACAAAGTGATGCCGGTCAGTACGGCGGGAGCCGTTGCGTCAACCTTAGGAAATATCACTCCAAAACTGGTGCTCCCAAACTGACCGATCATCCAAAATACGGCAAGCAGAAAACCGAGGTCGCCGATCCTGTTCATCACAAAGGCTTTCTTGGCAGCATCATTATAATCACCATTTTTAAACCAGTAACCGATCAGCAGATAAGAGCATAACCCAACCCCTTCCCAGCCAATGAACATGATCACATAATTAGCCCCGAGAACCAGCAACAGCATGGAGAATACGAATAAATTGAGATAGGCGAAATACCGGGCATAATGCTGCGGCTCCTCTTCATGCATGTAGGCTGCTGAATATACATGGATCAGGAAACCCACACCGGTAATGATAAGCAGGAATAAAGAAGAAAGCTGGTCGATCTGAAAAGCAAATGGAATATCGAGGCCTGCCGTCTTTATAAAACTGAACAGTTTCACCTCCTGCGCTGTAAATCCATCAACCCGCACTTCCATAAATACGAGAACACTAAGGATAAACGAAGCAAGAACGGATGCCGAACCGATCAATCCGGCCACTGATTTTGGAACCATCCTCCTTCCAAGACCGTTAACCAGAAATCCGATCAGGGGGAAAAGCGGGATGAGGTATGTTAGTTTGGTCATTTTCTTAAATAAGGTTTACTTCTCTTAGTGCTTCAGCCTGTTCAGAAAGTTTATATCGACCGAATGAATATTACGGTACATCATAACAATGATCGCCAGACCCACACTTACCTCTGCCGCGGCCACTACCATGATAAAGAATACGAATAACTGGGCCTCGGCACCTGTGGTTGTTCCAGGATTAAAAGTCACGGCGTTGGCATAATGCATTTTTGAAAATGCAACCAGCAGCAGGTTAACCGCATTCAACATCAGTTCTATACACATGAATACGATGATGGCATTCCTCCTCGTAAGTACACCTATGACACCAATGCTGAATAGTGCTACCGCGAGGAATATGTAATAATTTATTGGCATCTTAATTCAATTATCGAATTATCGGATTAGCGGATTAGCGGATTCAATTCGTCAATCCGCCAATTCGCCAATTCACTAATCTTTCTTCCCTATAACCACCGCTCCTACCATGGCACTTAAAAAAAGCACACTGCTGATCTCAAAGGGCAATACATAATCCTTGAACAACACCATGCCGAGGTTCTGGATCAACCCGATATCACCACCTTTAACAAAGGCCATCTGGGTTTTCGTTTCCGTATCCTTTAAGGCAGCAATGATCACCAGCATCAATGACCCGCCCGCGATCGTACCCGCCCACCATAACCACCGGTTTTTCTGGGGTTCAGCCTCGGCATTCAAATTCATCAGCATGATCACAAAAAGGAACAGCACCATGATGGCACCGGCATAAACGATGAGATTAACAATAGCCAGGAATTGTGCATTCAGAATGATGTAGTGGCCAGAGATGGCAAAGAATACGGCTATCAGCCACAACACACTGTGAACAGGATTCCTGCTGAATACCACCATTAATGCACTTAACAGGGCCAACGCAGTAAGAAACCAAAACAGGACTTCCGTAATACTCATGTCAGTTATTGATCGTTTTTGGCTGCTTTGATTATGGCTTTACGCTCTTCCAGTTTCCCCTGGGCCTCCCGAAACGCTTCTTTCTGCTTTTTAGGATCAGGGATCAGCAGGTCAGGTTTGCCATATATAAAACTCTGCCTTGTAAAGTTAGCAGGTGCGAAAGTCTCCGTTAGATAGATCGCATCTTTCGGACAAGCCTCTTCACACAATCCGCAAAATATACAACGCAGCATATTGATCTCATATCGAGCAGCGTATTTTTCTTCACGATACAGATGCTCTTCGTTCGGCTTTCTTTCCGCTGCTTCCATCGTAATGGCTTCAGCTGGGCAAGCCACGGCACACAGTCCGCAGGCTGTGCAATTCTCCCTTCCTTCCTCGTCGCGATTCAAAATATGCAACCCGCGGAAAACAGGACTAAAAGGTCTTTTCTCCTCAGGATACTGGATCGTTGCTTTCTTCTTGAATATATGGGAGAAGGTAATGGCCATCCCTTTCACTATAGAAGGCAGATAAAGCCGCTCCATCATGGTCATCGGCTTCTGTTCCAGTACTTTCGATCTGTTTGTTAATGCTTGCATAGTTTACAGCTTTAAAATCCCCAAGCTGCCAGTTTAATAAGGTTGCAAAAATATTTTTTGTTTGACTATCTCCCAACTAAACTTATTTGTTCAGCCATAGTATCACAGCCCCTGTGATCAGCATGTTGGCCAATGCCAATGGGATCAGTTTCTTCCATCCAAGATCCATCAGCTGGTCGTACCGAAAACGCGGTATCGTCCACCTAACCCACATGAACAGGAACAGGAAGAACCCTATCTTCAAAAGCAACGAAATACTTCCCAATACCGTCACCAGATTTGTGCCCCAGCTCGCTGAAAGACTGGCTTCATTGACAAAGGGTATATCGTACCCCCCGAAGTAAAGCGTGGCCATCACTGCGCTGCTGATGAACATATTGATATACTCGGCAAACAAATAAAACCCCAGCTTCATGGAGGAGTACTCCTGGTGATATCCGAAATTCAGTTCGTTCTCCGCTTCAGGAAGATCAAAAGGGGTTCTGTTGGTCTCCGCAAATGCGCAGATCAGGAAAATCAGGAAACCCACTGGCTGAAGCAACACGTTCCATATCCCGCTGGCCACCTGCTGCTCAACGATGGTTTTCATGCTCAGCGAACCTGTCAGCATCAACAAGGCGATCAGGCTCAGACCCATGGCCAGCTCATAAGAGATGATCTGCGAAGCACCCCTGACCGCCGCCAGCAACGAGAACTTATTATTAGATGCCCATCCGCCTATCATTATGCCATAAACACCCATACTGACCACGCCAAAAATATAAAGTACGCCGATATTTATATCAGCGATCTGCAGGTCAACCGTTCTTCCAAATATCTCGACCTTGTTTCCCCAGGGTATCACCGCGCCCGTCATCATGGCGGTAACCATCGCAAGGCATGGTCCGAGGATGAACAACCACTTGCTTGATGTCAGTGGTATGATCTCTTCTTTCATAAACAGTTTCAAGCCATCTGCCACAGGCTGAAGCAAACCAAACGGCCCGGCCCTGTTAGGTCCACGCCTGTCTTGTATCACGGCCGCTACCTTTCGTTCCGCATAGGTAGTATACATGGCAATGACCAGCGATCCCATGATCACACCTACGATCAGCAGAAACTTCTCTATCAACAAGGCAAAATCAAAAGCGAGCATCATGGTTTTCGCAGGTTTAAATCTTTTTCTTTTGTATCAAACACCTCAGAGGTAGCTGGTCCCGGTATCAAACTAAGATCCACCCCCGGCTTGTTCACTTCACTCACGGTATGAATGTCAAATAATAGTTTTGGTTCCCGTCCGCCCATGACCTTCGCCATGGTTTCCTCCGGCTTTTCCATTCCCACGTAATGACCCTGAGAGATCACCGAATGCCTGCTCACCTGGGTTGGTCCTTCGATCACCCAGTCACTGGCTTTCTTCTTATCAAAACGGCAGGTGTTGCAGATCCACTCATGCAATTCCCCCCACTCATCTTTCCGTCCGGTTACCCTCAACACCTCGTCACCACGCTGCCATATAGTGACCTTGCCGCAACATTTATCACATTCCCTGTGCGCTTCAACCGGCTTAGTGAACCATACCCTGTTCTTAAACCGGAAGGTTCTGTCCGTCAGTGCACCAACCGGACACACATCGATCACGTTCCCAATAAAATCATTATCGAGCGATTTCTCGATGTACGTTGCGATCTCAGAATGATCGCCCCTGGACAATATCCCATGCACACGTTTATTGCTGACCTGGTCCGCTACAAATACACAACGATAGCATAATATGCACCGTGTCATATGGAGCTGTATATATGGACCAAGATTGTGTTTTTCGAACGTACGGCGCTTGAATTCATACCTTGTTCCCTCCGCGCCATGTTCGTAACCCAGATCCTGCAGGTGGCATTCCCCTGCCTGGTCACATACCGGGCAATCCAATGGGTGATTGATCAGGAGAAACTCTACAACGCCTTTCCGCGCATCAAGCACCCGCTCACTGGTGATATTGCGCACCTCCATACCATCCATCACCGTAGTGCGGCAACTGGCCACCAGTTTAGGCATTGGCCTCGGATCTGCGGCACTGCCCTTACTCACTTCAACCAGGCAAGTTCTGCATTTACCACCACTGCCTTTCAGTATGGTATAATAACACATCGCCGGCGGAGCCACATCACCCCCTACCATCCGCGCAGCCTGCAGTATACTTGTACCAGGCTCCACATCGATGGTGATATTATCAATGGTTACTTTAAATAATTTTTTTTCTTCTGCCATATTATTATACGTACTGTTCAATAATATTAGTAATACTATGCAGGAACATAGATCGGATCAGCATAATGAGCCAGTCCAAAATTCCTGCGCTGCGATTCCTCAGGATTCAGCACATGCCATTCAAACTCATCCCGGAAATGACGTATGGCGGCGGCTACGGGCCACGCGGCTGCATCACCTAAAGGACAAATGGTATTCCCTTCTATCTTCCGCTGGATCTCCCACAAAAGATCTATATCAGTCATCTTGCCTTTACCATTTTCAATATTGCCGAGGATTTTTTCCATCCAACCTGTTCCTTCCCTGCAGGGCGAACACTGTCCGCAACTTTCATGTCGATAAAATCTTGCCAACGACATCGTATGCCTCACCACGCATTGGTCTTCATCCAACACAATGAATCCACCAGAGCCCATCATGGAACCGGTTGCAAATCCGCCGTCCGCCAGTCCTTCATAAGTCATCATCCTGGGTTCACCCTTCGCTGTTTTAAGCAGGAGATTTGCAGGAAGAATGGGTACAGAAGAACCACCGGGTATACAAGCTTTCAACCTCTTTCCATTGGCCATACCACCACAATATTCATCACTGTACAAGAACTCCTCTACAGTGATCGTCATGTCTATCTCATACACGCCGGGCTTGCTGATATTACCACAGGCAGAGATCAGTTTGGTCCCGGTCGACTTCCCAATTCCGATAGATGCATAATCTTCACCGCCGTTGTTGATAATGGGAACAACTGCAGCCAATGTTTCAACGTTGTTAACCACCGTTGGCCTGTCCCACAATCCCTTCACTGCTGGGAAAGGCGGCTTGATCCTCGGATTCCCACGCTTACCTTCCAGTGATTCGAGCAGTGCCGTTTCCTCACCGCATATATACGCGCCGGCGCCCCGCTGAACGTGTATGTTACAGTCGAAGCCTTTCCCAAGAATATTCTTACCCAGGAAGTTATTTGCCTTCGCCTCGTTGATCGCCTCTTCTAAAATATCCACGATCCATGCGTACTCGCCACGGATATATATGTAGGTGTCGTTACTTCCCAATGCATAAGATGCTACCACCAATCCTTCGATCAACAGATGCGGAATAAATTCCATCAGGTACCTGTCCTTGAATGTGCCTGGCTCAGACTCATCCGCATTACACACCAGGTGACGGGGAACGCCTTCCGGTTTAGCCAGGAAACTCCATTTCATACCTGCGGGGAAACCAGCGCCACCGCGGCCTCTAAGCCCACTTTTCTTTACTTCCTCAGTGACCTGGTCGGGCGACATGGAATTGAGGGCTTTCTCAACGGCCCGGTATCCGCCTTCACGACGGTACACATCAAAATATCTGATGCCTTCTACATGTGCTTTTTCCAGCAATAGTTTACGACCCATAGCTTTAATTCCTAATTTTTTTCAGTTCATACCTGTTGGCCAACTTTCCTGTTATACGCTGGCCTTTCATATCCAGCTGGATCAGAGAACTGTCTGTTCGGATATACACAGATGGCGCATCCTTACGCCCCTGCAGATGAATGGTGTCCATACCGTGCAACATCCATATGCCTTCCTCACTGAACTCGTTAGATCCCGCACCCTTTGCCTTACGCCCCCTGTATATTGTATGAAGCATGTATTTTTTATCTGTTGTCAAGCTGAGCTCCGTTTCAATGGCCTCACAATCTGCGCAGGGAAGCTCACCTGCATATTGATCAACGGTGATTTTCGTTTCCGCATCGTTGCGCGTGTTGTCAGCTTTGGCAGTGTCAACAATAGGCAAAGAACCGCTATCCAAAACATGCCCATCATGCTGAGCCTCGCTGCGATTGGGGGCACGCTCATCCCTGCCACTGCTGCACGACAAAACAAAAAAACTGGCCGCTATGATCAGGAGTTTATTCATATCAATTGTTCTTCGCCGCGAGGGCCCTGCATTCCTCAATGATACTGTCTACCTTCTCTGCTGTCAGATGCTCGCGGTAGTACTTACCCAACTGCATCATCGGCGCATAACCGCAGGCACCCAGGCATTCAACAACCTTCAGCGTGAACATCCCATCTTTGGTGGTTTCACCAACGCCGATGGATAGGCGATTTTTAATATAATCAATGATGTTGTCGCTACCCCTCAGCATACATGGACCCGTTTGGCAAACTTCAAACACGTATCTGCCCACCGGTTTAAGATTATACATACTATAAAAAGTAGCTACTTCATACACTTCAATAGGCTCTATTTTCAACATGCCGGCCACATAGTCCATCGCTTCCGGGCTCAGCCAGCCGCCAAAATCTTCCTGGGCGAGGTTAAGCAGAGGTATCAACGCACTTTTCTCCTTCCCCACCGGATACCTGGCGATCAACCGCTCCGCTTCTTTTAATGATGTTTCTGAAAACTTTATCTTTTCCATCTGTTCACGTTCTTATTCTTGTTCCCGTTCTTGTTCGTGTTCCAATCATTCATCACATTCCCCACATTCCATTTTGACAAATCCAAAATGGCTCACGCGTCCATTTCCCCCGCGATCAAATTAAGACTGCTCAACGTAACTATCGCATCACTCAACATACTCCCATGAATCAGTTCCGGATAAGCCTGGTAATACACAAAGCAGGGCCTCCTGAAATGCAGCCGGTAGGGCGACCTGCCCCCGTCACTGATCAGGTAGAATCCTAATTCGCCATTGCCTCCCTCCACACTGTTATACACTTCCCCGGCAGGAATATCAGTTTCACCCATCACGATCTTAAAGTGATAGATGAGCGCTTCCATTTTTGTATATACATCTTCTTTTTCAGGAAGATAGTAAGCAGGTACATCAGCATGGAACACTTCCGCCTCCGCGCCTTTGAACTCCTGCACTTTTCTGTATGCCTGCTCGATGATCTTCAGAGACTCCCACATTTCCGCGTTACGCACCTGGTACCTGTCGTAGTTATCACCTGTGGTCCCTACCGGTATAATGAAATCCAGATCTTCATACGAAGAGTAAGGACTGTGCACCCGTACATCATAGTCGACCCCTGTAGCCCTGAGGTTCGGACCTGTGAAGCCGTAGCTTAGCGCACGCTCCGCCGAAATACCACCTACCCCCTGGGTACGCTCGATAAAGATCCTGTTGCGTGTGAAAAGGTTCTCAAACTCCCTCAGCACCTTGGGATACTCTATCAAAAATTTCTCAAGCTTTTGAAACGCAACGTTGGTAAAA
>Ga0164293_10002842_pt1 | contig 14714 bp, 10 predicted proteins | sample GEODES118metaG_FD_111487 | JGI IMG/M metagenome (GOLD analysis project Ga0164293, IMG submission 111487) | Eutrophic lake water microbial communities from Lake Mendota, Wisconsin, USA - GEODES118 metaG | ecosystem: Environmental > Aquatic > Freshwater > Lake | place: USA: Lake Mendota...
GAGTTTGTCAGCCAGCTGGCGACGCACTGCATCGTCTTGCGGCAGGAATTCGTGCAAAGGCGGATCCAACAGGCGAATGGTGACCGGGCGGCCAGCCATGGCTTTGAACAATCCGACAAAATCCTTTTTCTGCATGGGCAACAGTTTTTTCAGAGCTTCGCGGCGCTGAACGCCATCCACCGCCAGAATCATCTGTCGCATGTCATCAATGCGGCTGCCTTCGAAGAACATGTGCTCTGTACGGCACAGTCCGATGCCTTCAGCACCGTAGGCGACGGCTGTTTGAGCCATGGCTGGTGTGTCAGCATTGGTGCGGATGCGCAGGCGTCGGTATTTGTCTGACCAGTCCATGACGGTCTGGAACAGTTGGTAGGTGTAACTGTCTTCGGGTTTCATGTGGCCTTCGAGTACGCGCTTGACTTCGGAATCCGCGCTCTCAATGAGGTCTTTGTACACCACGCCAGTTGTCCCGTTTATGGAGATGTAGTCTCCTTCGCGCAATACAAAACCGTTGGCTGTCAGGGTTTTTCTTTCGTAGTTAATGGTGATGTCGCCAGCGCCACAGATGCAGACTTTTCCAAGCTGTCGTGCAACCAATGCTGCGTGTGATGACACACCGCCGCGTGTTGTCAGGATGCCTTGTGAATGCAGCATGCCTTTGAGGTCATCCGGTGATGTCTCGGATCGGCACAGAATAACTTTGTTACCTTTGCGCGCTTCGATCTCTGCTTGTGCGGCTGTAAATGCAATGCGGCCAGTTGCGGCGCCTGGGCCTGCTGGCAAGCCGCGACAAATGACTGCGGCTTCTTTCTGTGCCTTGGTATCAAAGACCGGCACCAGCAGAGAGTCAACAGACTCTGCAGGAATTTTCAGCAAGGCGGCTTTTTGATCGATGAGTTTTTCTTTGTTCATCTCGACCGCAATTCTGATCGCTGCCAGACCGGTGCGCTTTCCATTGCGGGTTTGCAGAATAAACAGACGGCCGTTCTCGATGGTAAATTCAAAATCCTGCATGTCTTTAAAATGTTTCTCAAGGCGTGATCGCACCTTTTCGAGATCGGCAAAGTTCTTCGGCAGTTCTTTTTGCATGGCGGCAATCGGTTTCGGCGTGCGCAAACCTGCAACCACGTCTTCACCCTGAGCATTTGTCAGATACTCACCATAAAACACTTTTTCGCCGCTTGCCGGATCGCGGGTAAACGCGACGCCAGTGCCGCTGTCGTCGCCGGCATTACCAAATACCATGGACTGAATGTTGACAGCCGTACCCCAATCCGCCGGAATACCATACTGCTGCCGGTAGAGAATGGCGCGGTCGTTTTTCCAGGAACCGAATACCGCACCGACTGCTCCCCAGAGTTGCTCGTAGACATTCTGTGGGAAGCTCTTACCGGTTGTTCTGTTGATTAGCAGCTTGTAGCGACTTACCAGTTCACGCAGTTCATCGGCAGTCAGCTCGTTATCTAGTTCCTTGCCCAAAGCATGTTTCATTTCATCCAGAAGCGCGTGGAAAGGATCTTCCGATTCCTCGTCCGCTGCTTGAACGCCCATCACGACATCGCCGTACATCTGAATAAATCGGCGATAACAATCCCAGGCAAAACGCGGGTTTCCGGAAATGTTTGACAGGCCTTCGACCGTTTTATCGTTCAGACCCAGATTAAGAATCGTGTCCATCATGCCCGGCATGGAATCACGGGCACCGGAGCGCACCGAAACCAGCAAGGGGTTGTCGCGACTGCCGAACTGACGCCCCATGTGTTCTTCAATCAGACTCATGGCCTGTTCTACATCTTTCGGCAAAGATTTGGGATAACTGCGGCTATGGTCGTAGAAATACGTACACACTTCTGTGCTGATGGTAAAGCCTGGTGGGACGGGGAGGCCGATGGAAGCCATCTCCGCCAGATTTGCGCCCTTGCCGCCCAGCAAGGCGCGCATGGTTGCATTACCATCCGTCTGGCGGCCGAAGTTATAGACATACTTTGCAGATTTTTGAGTTGTGGCTGTGCTGGTATCAGATTTCTGTTTCATAGCGTCCGGGTTCTAGATCAGCAGTTGTACGCGTCAATACGCGTTTGAGAGGGGCGCAAGAATACTTCAACTGCAGCCAATGAGTCGATATCTGGTCGCAAAAGAGTGCTTCTGTAGTATTACTACATTTACGGGTTTGTTGCTGTGCGGTCGAAGCTGCCGTGCTGCAAAAAATGAATGACCTGCTCGATCACAGCGTTGCTGCGCATGATGAACGTATGGTTGAAGGGCATCTCGATAAAATCACGCATGCCATCAACTTTTGTGCTTTCTACTGTGACTTTGCCATCATCGCGGTCTGGTAGGGCGAACGAGAATATCGGGCTTATCGACCGGGTGCCAGCGATGACCCCCAGTTCGAAATCTACAGGTGGGAGTTTTGCAGGCACGCTTTCTGGTCCGCGGGTCCCTAATTGTGAGGCCGGTTCGCCACTGAATAAGTCAAACCCGGGAATATCTCCGAAGATATCGATAATCTGACTGCCGTGATTTGGTGGCGCCAGCATGACTACCCGCCCGAGCTCTGGGATCTCGTTATGCTGCAGGTAAAAACGAACAAGAATGCCGCCCAGTGAGTGCGTCACAAAATGAATCCGTTGCGCTTCGAGCGCGCGGCAGTCTTGAAGGCCTTGTTTGATGGCAAGCGACGCTAGCTCCTCGATATTATGCTCGCGTGAATTGTAGCGAATGTTGCTGCTGGCATAGCCTCTTTTGTCCAGTACGTTCGCCATCTTTCCCATGGAAAAGTCTGTTCGGCTGAGGCCATGCAGCAGAACCACGCACTCGTTGGCAGGCTTGTACTCTGGAAATGGCATATCTGCCGACCACGCCGTGCTCGGCAGCCATGTGATCAGACAGCCCATGATTAGCAGACGCACCAGTGCCGCCCCAAGAACAGGTCGGGTATCCCCTATTGAAGGGTGGGCGATAATTGTATTGGTACTACGTCTGCTCATAATCGGATAATCAAAGTTGTAAACTTGAAGCGAGATGGGCAGGTTGTCTGTAACTAGCTGCTACTGTTACAAAAATCCCGTATTGATGTTAGCCTGTCGGAGCGGTCAGTGCCATATTGATGCGACACACTTTGTTGCAAAAATGGGCCGACAACCATTGTATTAGTACTGAAACTTCAGATACGATCCATCGCAATGCTGATAAACACGTATTTGATGCAGATAGTAGACAGTACAGCGGTAGTCGCTGTCGGGGAATGTCCCGGATAGACTTTTAGCCGCGTAACCCTGCGGGAGGAATTCAAAAATGAAAAAGACCAGTATGACAGCTATGCTCGCTCTGGCGGCTGCAGTTAGTTTTCAGGCTAATGCAGCAACAGGCGTTGATCCACTGACCGAAATCAAGCCAGTAGATACCGAGTGGTTCTACAACGGCTCCGAGCCAGATTTTGTTGTTGAAGTACCCAGCTTTACTGTTCCTGCAACAGGTGTAATCGACTACATTGATTCGGTAATTCCATTGGAATTCGGTGAAGATCGTTGGGTGAAAGCTGTTCAGTTTATTCCAGGCGACAAGCGTGTACTGCACCACCTGCTGAGCTATGTGGTTGCTGATGGCCAGAACGCTGCCGATGGCATGATCGACGAGACTGTAAACGATGATCGTCGTGAATTCCTGGAAGGTTATGCACCGGGCAAAGAGTACGCAACTGAGTTCCCCCAGAACACTGGCGTGTTTATGCCTGACGGTTCTGCACTGCGTATGAGCATTCACTACACATCTTTCGGTCAGGAAACAACTGACAGCACTCGTGTAGGTCTGTGGTTTGCAGACAAAGATGCTGCGCCAGAGTACGAGTATCGTACTTACTCAGTATCTACTCCGATGAACCAGATCCGTATTCCGGCTGGTGCAATGGAGTACGCATCAAATGCAACTCACGTGTTTGAGAACGATATCACGCTGTACGGCTTCCGCGCACACATGCACTACCGTGGCAAGTCAATGGCCGCTCGCGTAATTTACCCAGACAACACTGTGGAAGAAATCATCAACGTGCCAGACTACAACTTTGCCTGGCAGCCAACCTACCGCATGGCTGAGCCGATGGTTCTGCCAGCTGGCTCACGTGTAGTAGTTGAAGGTCTGTTCGACAACTCACAGTACAACGTGGGTAACCCTGACCCGAACGTAGACGCCATCGGCGGCCTGCAGAGCTGGGAAGAAATGTTCATCGGCTACTTCTCTTACACTGATAACAAGTAAGTAGAAAGTATGTGACTGTTTGAGCAGCAAAATCGAGAGGGGCTGCATCCTGAGGGAGCGGCCCTTTTTGTTTGTCAGGTTTAAAATTCGATTAAATTGGATATAAGTGTGCCGTAATATTTTTTACACCACATGTCATAAGTTTGCGCCAGGTTAATAATTTGTTAAGTCCAGTAGAGTAAACTTGCGAACGGAAAGTCTTGCTGTTAACCGCTAACCAAAACAATAATATGTCGTAGAGCATGGTTTTCACCGAAACCATGAGCCTGCAGAATTATCCAGAGAGAGAGAATGAGGGTTTGTTCATCATGAAAAAAATCACCTTGGTGGCGATGTTTTCCTTAGCCGCTGCGTTTAGTGATAGTACCCAGGCGTCCGAAAGAGTTGGCGATTTCACGCTGATCGATAACTCCGGCAAATCCCACCAGCTGAGCAAGTATGCCTATAACAAGGCGCTGGTTATTATCTCCCAGGCAACTGGCTGCACAACTAACCAGGAAAACATTGCTCGTTATAAACAGCTTCGTACCAACTGGGATCACCGTGGCGTAAGTTTTGTCATGCTTAACTCAGATGCCAGTGACGACCGCGCCGGTATCCGCGCTGAAGAAGCAGTATGGCAATATGATTTCCCGATACTTGACGATGAGACGCAACTGGTAGCAGAGTCTCTTGGCGTGACATACGCTGGCCAGGTAATAGTCGTTGATCCGGTGCGGATGAATGTCATTTACCGCGGTCCGTTGCCTGCACAGCCTGCCAATGCGCCGCTTGGACAGGCGCTGACAGCAATCGTTGCTGATGGTGCTGACAGCCGCGAGATGGAAACAGTGACCGTTGCCGAGGAAGCCGCGGTAGAGAGTTGTGCACTGCCCTTCCCGGCGCGCGATGCTAACATGGCAGATGTGCCTGACTACGAAACTGACATTGCACCTATCCTTATCGAGCGCTGTGTAGGTTGTCACGTAGAGGGTGGAATTGGTCCGTTTGCTATGAACAGCCACATGATGATTCAGGGCTGGAGCCCGATGATTCGTGAAGTAATCATGACTGCTCGTATGCCTCCGATGCAGATTGACCCCACCGTTCGCGAGTGGGTCAACAGTGGTAATATTTCAGTCGATGAGCGCCAGAAGTTGATTCACTGGATCACTGCAGGTTCTCCACGTGACTGATTAACAGACAGGTTTTGCGTCGTAGAAACAAAGCAATTTCTGCTGAAACCAAACAAAAAGGGCCATCGTTGAAAAAAACGGTGGCCTTTTTCATTTTTAAGCCCTAAATCACTGACACCTGATGCTACATTTTGTTGCAAATCAAAGGCGGTGGCAGTTGTTTTGTGACGATGGCTGGTTTAGCATCAAAAATAATGCAAGATAAGTGGTGTGCAGACAACTAAACCGCCAGGTGATTCAGCGGCAACTTTGTTGTATGAATCACTTATTCCCGTAAGAGGAGCATTAATAATGAAAAGAATAAGTCTGACTGCTGCACTTGCTTTGGCTGCGTCTATGGGCGTTCAAGCCCAGACCGGTGTTGATCCGCTTACGCAGATTCAGCCACCACAAAGCGAATGGAGCTACAACGGCTCTGCGCCTGACCATATCGTCGAAGTACCTGCATTTGTTGTCCCCGCTACTGGCGTTATAGACTACATCAACACTGTGATTCCTTTGGAATTTGAAGACGAAAGATGGGTTAAAGCTGTCCAGTTTATTCCAGGCGACAAGCGAGTGCTGCACCACCTGTTGTCCTATGTTGTTGCTGATGATGGCGGCAATGAAGGCACCATCAATGAAGAGGATAACGATCCTCGCCGTGAGTTCCTCGAAGGTTATGCGCCAGGCAAGGAGTACGCGACAGAATTTCCCACCAATACTGGTATCAAAGTACCCGTCGGATCTGCTCTGAGAATGAGTGTTCATTACACCTCATTCGGACAGGAAACGATGGACAACACCCGTGTTGGTTTGTGGTTCCATGATCCGGAAGCATCGCCCGAGCTGGAGTACCATACTTACTCAGTGTCCGCCAATGGTGCTGGCAATCTGCAAATTCCGGCAGGTGCTATGAATCATGAAATGGCCGCTACCCATGTGTTTGATGATGCCATTGTGTTGCATGGTTTCCGTGCCCACATGCATTATCGCGGCAAATCCATGAGCGCCCGTGTTATTTATCCTGACAACTCAGTCGAGGAGATCATCAACGTAGCGGACTACAATTTCGCCTGGCAGCCAACGTACCGTATGGCTGAACCAATGACTCTGCCAGCAGGTTCTCGTGTGGTAGTAGAAGGTTTGTTCGACAACTCTGAGTTCAATCCAGGTAACCCTGACCCAACAGTAATGGCTGTTGGCGGACCACAGAGCTGGGAAGAGATGTTTATAGGCTATTTCTCGTACACAACAGTTCAAGAATAAGCCTATGTTGATGAATGCCGGTTCCAACCTTGGCATTCAGTAGTTGTCGTAACCAAAAAACCGCCCGCAATTGGGCGGTTTTTCATTTTATCAGCCTTGAAATTGCGATAAGTCAAAATCCGTAGAGCTCTATGAAAAGAAACTGTTGCCTCGTTAATCTATTCCGGCATTCAAGAATCTGACTAATGGAGCTGACAAGAAGAAAAAAATCTTGTTAACAGCGGCGGTGACTACGGTCTCCGGTTGGGCTCTGAGTACGAGCGCCGGTGCAGATCCACTGACTCTGATCTAATCTCAGACCAGCGAGTGGTCTTATGGAGGTTCGGCTGTCAACAACCGATGTGATTGATTATATCGATTCTGTTGTTCCGCTTGAGTTTGGCGAAGAGAAGTGGGTAAAAGCCGTACAATTTATACCTGGCGACAAGCGAGTGCTGCACCCTTTACTGTCCTATGTATTAGCGGAAAATGCTAACCACGAAGGTATGCTCAACGAAGAAGATAATGACCCGCGTCGCGAGTTACTTGAAAGTTATGCACCAGGAAAAGAGTACGCAACAGAGTTCCCCATCAATACCGGGATTAGTTGACCACTACATATCGGTGGACTGCAGAGTTGGGAAGAGATGTTTATTGGATATTTCTCTTACGCAGATCTTCCCAAGTAAGGTATCGTTAGCGCCTGAATAAACAGGCAGTACGTATAAATGGGGCTGCTTCCAGCGGAGGCGGCCCTTTTTTTGTGCAAAATATCCGATAGGAAACCGAGAGTTATGTCGACTGACGCATTGTTCAAACCTTTAATTCATCCAAAACTTACTCTAAAAAATCGCGTACTGATGGCGCCAATGACCCGTCAGTTTTCACCCGACGGCGTGCCCGGTACAAACGTAGTGGATTATTACCGTCGACGTGCAGAGGGTGGGGTAGGATTGATCATTACTGAAGGCACTACGATCAATCACAAGGCAGCATCCTTTGAAAGTAAAATCCCCAATTTCTACAGTGATGAAGCATTGGCAGGTTGGACAAAGGTTGTTGAGGCCGTTCATCTGGCTGGCGGCAAGATAGCGCCGCAGCTCTGGCATATCGGCTGCGCACGCAAGCCGGGCACCGGGCCGTTTCCGGATTATCCAAGTGCCACGCCATCAGGCATGGCCTTGCCCGGCAAACAGACAGGTGAACCGCTGACAACCGACGAAATCGCCCAGATCGTCAAAGCGTTTGCTGATGCGGCAGGCCATGCCAAACGTATCGGTTTTGATGCTGTCGAGATTCACGGCGCGCATGGCTACCTTGTTGATAACTTCCTTTGGGAAGGGTTGAACCAGCGCGATGACAAGTATGGCGGCTCACGCTCAAAGCGCAGCCAGTTTGCAGTGGAGATTGTTCAGGCTATCCGCGCACAGGTGGGCGAGGAATTCCCGATTATCTTCCGCTTCTCGCAATGGAAACAACAGGACTACAACGCACGGCTGGCCAACACGCCCGAAGAGTTGTTGGAAATTCTGCAGCCTATCTCAGAGGCCGGGGTGGATATCTTTCATTGCAGTACCCGTCGATTCTGGGAGCCTGAGTTTGCGGGATCCGATCTCAATCTTGCGGGCTGGACACGCAAATTGCTGAATAAACCGACGATAACAGTCGGTAGTGTCAGCCTGAACGAAGAGTTTATTGCGACCTTTATGGGTGGCGAAGCTAAAGGCGTAGACATTAGCGAATTGCTCACACGTCTGGATGCCAACGAGTTCGACCTTGTTGCTGTGGGTCGTGCTCTGATTGCCAACCCGGACTGGGTGCAGTTGATGCAGTCCGGCAGGCACAATGAACTCAAAACTTATGATCGAGCCATCCTGGCAGAGCTGATCTGATTCGGATGTTTATCGTGCCTGTATCAGCCAGGTCTGGTGAATGCGGGCGTTGCGCTCAAAGTCTTTATCCAGACTTTGGGCGCTAAAATCCTGAACATCGAATTGCTCTGCCACCGTGTCATCCATTTTGAAGCGACGCATGTTGTTGGAGAAAATCAGCAGGCCGCCCGCATTCAATCTCTTCATACACAAGTCGATGAGCAGGGCGTGATCACGCTGAATGTCCAACACATTGTCGGTACTTTTTGAGTTTGAGAATGTGGGAGGATCAAGGAAAATCAGGTCGAACTTATCACGGTACTTTTGCAGGTAGGTGATGCAGTCCAGTTCCACCAGCTCATTCTGGTAAAGATCCAGACCATTGAGTTCCAGATTTCGCCGTGCCCAGTTGATGTAAGTGCGTGACAGATCAACACTCACGGTGTGACGTGCGCCACCGAGTGCTGCCTGCACGGTCACAGACCCCGTGTAACAAAACAGGTTCAGAACATCTTTGCCATGGGCTATCTCATTGACGTAACGCCGCATGGGACGGTGATCCAGAAATAGCCCGGTATCCAGATATTTTTCCAGATTCACAATCAGGCGCGCATCGCCTTCATTCACGATGATGTCCTCGCCATCACGCTCAGTGGGTTGATATTGTTGTTTGCCTTTCTGACGTTCGCGCACTTTGATCGCGACCTTGTCACCGGGCAACTCCATCACATTCTGTACGGCGACCACAGCCTGTTTGCGACGCTGGGCGGCATCGTCTTCACTGATGGATGCCGGCGCTTTGTATTCCTGCATATGCACACGAATCACTTGCTTTTCATCTTTGTACACATCAATGGCAAACGAATACTCGGGCATGTCGGCGTCGTACAGGCGATAACATTCAATGCCTTTTTGCTGTGCCCAGCGCCCGATGTGCTTGAGATTTTTGCGAAGACGGTTGGCAAGCATGACGCCGCCTTCATCCAGAGCTGCTTCGGTCATGGATTTAATGGTGACCGGCCCGGTTGCCTGACGCTGATAAATGCTGTCCTCATTGACATGGAACATCAGCAGCTTGGCCGGTAACGCGCCATTAAAAAGCGCATATTGTCGGTGGCTGTGCATGCCGATGAGTTTTCCCCATTCCGGGCGTGCGGTGAACACCGCGGCTTCAGCGCCCACGGCATGAGTGCGAATAAGTTTTCCCAGTTCCTGATATAGCTGCATGACCTCGGTGTCTTCACCCAGCCGCTCTGCATAAGGCGGGTTAGTCAGCAGCAGATCAGGTTTGCGCGCTGGTTTGGCCTCCGTCAGCAGACATGAATCAAATTCAATAAAATCCCACACGCCGGCGCGTTCAGCGTTTCGTCGTGCCATGCCCAGAGCGCGCAGATCCTGGTCACTGCCCAGCGCCTGGCCATTCCAGCCTTTTGCGAGCTCCCGACGCGCAATCGCTTCAGCGCGCACCTGTTGATAGGCGTCCTGGTCATGGTGTGGCCACAGGGACAAAGTTCCCTCTCGCAACAGTCCTGGCGCAATATCCATGGCCATCAACACCGCTTCTATCAGAATTGTGCCTGCGCCACACATGGGATCATAAATGACTGCCTGATCCTGCGTCATAATGCGAGGCCACCCAGCGCGCATCAGCAATGCGGCTGCCAACGTTTCCTTCATGGGCGCTTCGCCCTGTTCAAGACGGTAGCCGCGACGGTGCAGACTTTCGGTCATCAGTTCAATGCCCAGCGTGATACGGTTGCGCTTGATCACTGCGTGGATTCGCAGATCGGGTTCCTGCTTTGACACATCCGGCCGTGGCATACCTTGAGCGCGGAACTGATCGACAATGGCATCTTTTATGCGTTGCGCAATAAATTGTGTATGGCGAAGTTGGTCTGTGGTGCCGGCTGCGCTGATCGCAAAGCTGCTCTCGCTGTCCATGTGCTCAAGCCAGTTGATGCTGTTGGCCACGTCGTATAGTGAGTCGGCGTCGCTGACTGCACGTTCTTGCAAAATGAGAATAATACGGTTGGCAACCCGCAGATGCATAAGGGCCCGATAAGCCGTCAACAAGCTGCCCTTGAAATAGACACCGGCGACGGTTTGTCTCAACTCGTCAGCGCCACACATACGCAGTTCATCTTCCAGCAGGGACTCAAGGCTTTTGGCGCAGCTGGCAAAAAAATGCAGCGATTGTTGGGTGTCGGACATAAATGAGCAGGTTTCCTGATTCAGACTAGGTGTTTTCAACAGGCGTGCATGATAATACGAATCCGGCCTCAATGCCTGCCGGGATTGCTGACGGGTTTGCCGACAATAAAAATCGGAAAACTTTGTTATGCCGCTGAGTCAGCTCCCTGAGTCAGACCTTATCGCCAAACAATCAAGAGATGCTTTATGCTCAGTTATCGTCATGCGTACCACGCCGGCAATCATGCAGATGTGCTTAAACATCTGGTGCTTCTGGCATTACTGCAGCAGTTAAGGTCAAAAGAGAAACCCTTTGTGGTAATCGACACCCATGCTGGCAATGGCTTCTACACACTGGACAGCGCCCAGGCGCGCAAAACACGCGAGGCGGAAAGCGGAGCCTTACCGCTGTGGCAACAGCATAAGCAGCAGCCATTTGGGCAGCCCCTGTTGCGAGACTATATGAATCTGATTGCGGGATTTAATCCCTTGTCTGATGCCAAACAACTGGCGGTGTATCCCGGTTCACCGGCAATCATTCAGTCTCAGTTGCGTGAGCAGGACCGTCTGGCGGTTATGGAATTACACAGCAGCGAGATTGAAGCCTTGCGCAGCAATTTTCATTTTGATGGCCGTATCGGTATTCATCATCGTGATGGGTTTGAGGGTGCGATAGCGTTAACACCGCCTAATCCCCGGCGCGGACTGGTGTTGATTGATCCTGCGTATGAGGACAAGTCTGATTATCAACGAGTGGCCAAAACCGTCAAGGAAGTGCACCGGCGCTGGGCAACGGGCATGATCGCAGTGTGGTACCCGATGCTGGGGCGCAGCCGGGATCACAGCCCCGCGTTGATCCAGCAGCTGAAGTCCTTGCCAGATGTCAGGGTAATGGAGTTGACGGTTGGCAATCAGACTGAGGAATTTGGCATGCATGGTTCTGGTATGATTCTGGTCAATACCCCATGGCAGTTTGGCAAATTTGTGGATGTCGCTATGAACGAGGTGGCGTCGTGCTTGAAGGCCGGTTACCGGGTTAACTTCGGGTAGTGCCTGTAAGAGTGAGGATGATAATGAATAGCAGGCTTTTAACTTTATCCATCGTATTGCTAATGACGCCTGCCGTTGCGCAGCCGCCGCTGGATGCAACCATGTATTCCGGTACTCATCTGACGCTTGGTGAACTTTTGTCGGCTGAGTTGCTGACAAGTCATCCGCAAATGAGTGACGGCTCTCATGCCGATTGTTTTCACCTGGACACTGAGCCGGGCAAAGACTATTCGGTGACCTTGCGTTCAACTGTGTTTGACAGCTACCTGATGTTAGGTGCGGGCCTTTGTGCTGATGTGTTGTTGGAACTTGAGAGTGATGACTTCGAAGAGACTTCGCTGGATGCCCGCATTACATTTACGGCGGTACAGAATCTGTACTCGATTTTTGTGAACAGTTATGACCCTGACTTTACCGGAATCTATTCGCTGCTGGCAGAAGAAGTGGTGCTGTCAGATGACGCGAGGCCTACAGAAGACGCTGCTCTGGTGGAATGAACGTTTAGAGGGTATCAGTGCCTTGCCCGCACCCGCGTTGCGGGCGGCAATCAGCGTTTGTTACCCAGCCAGATCACTTCATACAGATCACTCCGTTGATCGCGGGCGTTGGTCACTGACCCTTCGTGCCGGACCTGAACCAGTTTGTCGAGATCCAGGTCCGCGACCAGTGCCATTTCGGTATTGGGTGTGCTCTCTGCAATGACCGCATCATGCGGAAACGCAAAATCGGAGGGTGAGTAAACGGCAGACTGGGCGTACTGAATGTCCACGTTATGCACTTGCGGCAAATTGCCAACGCTTCCCGCGATACACACATAACATTCATTTTCGATCGCTCTGGCCTGGGCACAGCGTTGCACACGCAGAAAGCCATTTTTGGTATCTGTCCAGAAGGGCACAAACAAAATGTCCATGCCTTGTTTGGCCAACAGTCGCGATAACTCAGGGAACTCAACGTCATAACAGATCAGAATGCCAATGCGGCCTGCATCAGTGTCAAATACTTGCAGTCGATCGCCGCCATCAATCACCCAGTCACGCCGTTCATGCGGCGTAATATGCAGCTTGGCCTGTGAGTCCACGGTGCCATCGCGTCGGCACAGATAGGCTTTGTTATAGAGGTTGTCGCCCTCCATGACCGGGATACTGCCAGCGATGATGTTGATGTTGTAAGTGATGGCAAGCTCTGAGAGAGCTTCGATAGAGCGCGCAGCAAAGGTTGACAGAAAACGGATGGCCTCAAACTGATTGCTCTGGTCGCCCAGCCCCATGAGCGGCGCATTAAAAAATTCCGGAAACAACACAAAATCCGACTCATAGTCAGCCATGGTGTCAACAAAGTACTCCACCTGCGATAACCACTCTTCGAAGGACTGGGTCAGTCGCATTTGCCACTGCATCACACCAACCCGTACCACGGTTTTACGTCGTTGACTGGGATCGAGTGTTTCCGGTTCATACAGAATATTGTTCCATTCCAGCAGCGTTGCATAACCCTGTGACTTTGCATCCTGAGGGTTATAGTCCTTCAACAGGCGTTTTACCTCAAAGTCATTGGCCAGCTGAAAACTCAGGATAGGGTCATGTACTTCTTTATGGTCAACCGCTTCGATGTACGCTCTGGGAGAGTACTCCTCAGCATGCAGGTGATAGTTGGTGATGCGGCCACCAGCCAGTATGGCGCGCAGATTCATATCCCGGCACAGATCTTTGCGGGCATCGTACAGTCGACGTCCCAACCGCAGGTCGCGATACTCCGGGTCAACAAAGAGATCCATGCCATAAAGCGCATCGCCCTCTGCGTTGTGCTTGATCTGTTCGCGGCGGCCGATCAGATCTTCGTAGGTATGCTGCCGGCTGAAACGGTCGTAGTCACAGCGGATGGTCAGCGCAGCGGCCACCAGATTGCCGAAGTCCTCGATAACAATCTGGCCTTCGGGAAAATCGTTTATCAATCGTTCAATAGAGCCTTCAGGCCAGGCGCCGCCAATATCCGGATAAACCGCTTCCATCAGTCTGGCGAGCTGCGGGTAGTCGGTTAAGGTCAGATTTCTGAGTTTTAGGTGAACATCTGAGGGGGTATCGGGGCTCATTGACTTGATCCTTGTTCTGGCGACCTGAGCACGGTATCAAATAAGGACTTTGCCAGCTACCGTAAGTTGGATGGAATGCCCCCGATTATGGACTTGCTGCAGACTCTGGAGTATGCTCTGAGGCCCTTTCCAGTTGGAAGAAATTCCAGCATTCCGTCAATCAGAATTATTTTCTGATGGGAAGAGCGATTTGTTTTGGCAGGTAGTAGACGGGAAGATTGTGCAGTCACAGGAATGCTATTAAAAAGAAAACCACAAAGTCTGAAGCTGTTTTCTGGCTTGATGAGGAGAGTGCAAGTGAAGATGAAAAGTAAACGTTTGGCTGGCATGTTTGTCAGCAAGCCTGCGCTGACCGGCCTGATTTACATGGCTGCCGGTGTTGCGCTGGCAGCTCCTGTGCTGGTCTATGCACAGCAGGAAGGTGAGAGCATCGAGTGGCTGACGCTGGGTTCTGATTATGCTCACACTCGATATATCCCAGCATCGCAGATCACTCCCGACAATTTTGAAACTCTGGAAACGGCATGGACCTGGGATGGCGCAAGTTTCCAGGCCACTAGCGGCCGCTCAACGCCCAGTTACATCGACGGCATTCTCTACACAGTTGCCGGTGACCGTCGCCACGTTGTGGCCATTGATCCTGAAACGGGCGAGACCATTTGGTCATACCGTGAACCACACACGTTCCGTCACGAATACTCCATGCGTAAGGACTACGGCAAAGGCGTAGGTTATGCAGAAGTCGACGGTAAAGGCGTGATTTATATCATCAGCCCGGGCTTTTTCCTGACAGCACTGGACGCCAAGACCGGCGCGCCACTGGAAGGGTTTGGTCACGAAATCGGCGTTGAA
>Ga0164293_10002843_pt1 | contig 14714 bp, 12 predicted proteins | sample GEODES118metaG_FD_111487 | JGI IMG/M metagenome (GOLD analysis project Ga0164293, IMG submission 111487) | Eutrophic lake water microbial communities from Lake Mendota, Wisconsin, USA - GEODES118 metaG | ecosystem: Environmental > Aquatic > Freshwater > Lake | place: USA: Lake Mendota...
AATTGTAAGAACATATATTCCAAGTCTAGTATAGGCAAATCATCGACATTAATATCGTCTAAACAACAGTTATTAACAATTTGTTTGATTGCTAATAAAACGGATTCCTCTTCTTCAGATTCCATAGCCATCAACAATATTTTTTCCTCTTTCACCAAAAAAGGTCTGAATTTTATCTTCTGTTTAGATAAAGGTAAAGTTATTTCATATAGCGGTGTATCAATCTTAGGTAACATTATATCTCCATTTTAAATTAAAATCTATTTCCAAAAATTGAGGATGCTGCGAATGAACCAAATATGGATGCAGCTGCCTCTTTCAAATTATAATTGCCTTCGTAAATTGTTCTATATTTCTGGAAAGCAAATTGAACACCGAGTCTGTGGAAATTATCGTCAGACCAAGATAGTGGTTGAGATGCTACTCCAACAGGAAAAGCATCAAGCAATTCTACGGCATAAATTTGTTTGATAAAATCATCATACTGAATAATTTTAATGTTTGTTAAGTAACGAGACTCTTGGTCTTTTGCAAATCTTAAATTGTTTGTATCTGTTGGCATAATAGATTCGATCCAACGATCAAACAATTTTCTTTCATAGAAGTCATTGGTGCATAAAAAAGAAAGTGTGGTTTCCGTATATTGTGTTTGATAAGGAACTTTGTATGTTGGTCCATAAACCTTCACTTCTGTTGTGGCCAAAGTTTTACCTGGAAGTTCAGCTGATTCACATTGCAGTGACAAATACCGTGTGATTGATGGATTAGAAGACTGAGAATAACCTGTTGGTGGTTGTCCACCAAATGATGTGGATAATATTTCCGAAACATCAGTTACAATTGTGTTTGGTAGGTTGATAATCTTTTCAAGTAGACCAGCTTCAATAAATTTACCAATGTACTCTGGTATCGGTAGAATTACCTGAAAACGATTTGGTCTAGCAAGACCATCCTTTGCCTTAATATTAGACAAAAATAAATTTGGAGCGAATGACATTAGAATTTCTTTCTTGAGTCGGAATATACTTTGTTCGTAGAAGCTCCAACAAAACTTTCCATTGGTAATAATGCAGCAATGTCCCACTCACCTGCTGAAATTTCCAGGAATCTTGACTGAACATGGTTAAACAAATACCTCTTAATGCAAGGTTGTGCCTCAAACAATTTGGATGCAGCCTTCAAGGTTTGATATGTTAGTCTCAACCTTGTTGTTGCGTCATACTTGTTATTACTTGCGTAATCGCTCAATTTATCTAAAAGAATGATGCGTTGCTTTGGGTGAATGTAATGTAGATTCAGCCCTAGAAAACCGTCTTGGTAACGTTCTATTGGTAAAACCAATGGGAACCTATCGTAATATGGCAACGAATCCTTCGTCTTCGGATCATAAAAGTAAAAGTACATTTTTCCAATAATTGTGCCCTCTCTCAATCTGGTCATGTCATTCATTAACGATTGTTTCGATGGTTTTAAATCCGAAACTTTCGAACGAAGCCAATCACGTGACTTTCGAGTACGTGGTGTTAATCCCTCTTTTTGTAGGGATGCATTAATTCTATCTATTAAATAAGCCATGCCGTATTTATACTAGATGCCTAGTTCTTTTTCAGTTATGATTTGAAATTGCCACCCATGTTCTCGGCAAAATATATCGGCAGCTCGCCATTTTTCTTGATTTACCGCATAGGTTGCCGCCTCTTGGATAAACCTGTGGGTCTTGCGTTTTTGCACTGGCATCTTTGTTTGTGAATAAGGCTTAACCTCCCACAAATATGTCATCACCAGACCGTCTTTCCGCCTGACCTTGACGATGAAATCTGGAAAGTAACGATGTATTTTTTGGTCAATCGGACTTCTGTATGGAATGGGCAACTCCTCGGACCCCCACCAAATTACACCCGGATTGTCATCAAGGTATTTCATCACCATCTTTTCCCAACTTGAACGATAAATAATGTTGGTCGGGTCACCTTTATATTTCTGTGGGTTTTTAGGTTTGAATACACCTTTGTAGGTTTGTCTGGTCATGTGGTATAAATAATGAGTAATAACTTAGGGTATATATGGCACTATTCACACTTACAGACATACGATTCACTTCAGATAAAAGTCGATCAGCTAATAAAATAGTTGACAACAAATACAGGATTAACACGTTGCGTTATCCTATCGATTTGGGTGAAGTCGATAAGGGACACTATATGATACTGCATATAAATGAACAGAAACGTACTCAGTTTCCTGGCTCAACAACTGGTGATGAAACAACCGCAGTACAGAATAGACTTGGTTTAAATCGTTTTAATGGTGGCGCGTCAGATTTTGTTTCGGTGACTCAGGGTGCTATAACCGCTGCTTCACAATTGGACCTTTCGGTAGTTTCTGAGAACATACAGAAAAAATTTAATTTGTCGGCCGGTAGTCCAGAATTACAAAGACTGTTGCAAAAAACTCAAGACACATTCAGTGGAAGTTTTTCAGGTGCAGCAGAATTTATTGCAGATAATGCCGGAACTTATGCTAAAACCGGTCTCAGAACAACGAAACGTACAACAGATACAATTGCATTATACATGCCCGATACATTGGCGTTTTCTCAATCACAAAATTTTGCTGGACTTGAACTTGGTGGTGGACTAGCAGCAACCTTGGGTGCAGGGTTTTCTGGAATACAAAACATTGCTAATAGTGATGCGAGTAATACTGAAAAGGCAAATTACGCACTTAAAAATGCAACACCATTTGTTTTGAATGCTTTAGCTAACATGGCAGGACAAGCTGGACGTGCCGTATTTGCTGGGCTAACTGGAACAACTGTCAATCCAATGATGGAAGTTATATATTCGGCTCCTGAGTTTAGAACTTTTCGTTTCGATTTTATGTTTTATCCAAGAAGCCGAGTTGAAGCAAAAGAAGTGCAAAATATTATACACAGAATTAGGTTTCACCAAGCACCAGAAGTATTGGGTAACAGTTCTGCCGGCGGATTGGGTGGATATTTCTTGGTGCCACCATCAGAGTTCGATATTAAATTCTTTTATAATGGAGCAGAAAATCCAAATATACCACCAATTTCTACTTGTGTTTTACAAACAGTTGATGTGGATTATGCGCCAAGTGGTTTTGCTGCGTATGAAGTACTAGAAGACGGCGGCGCACCAAAAATAGGTTCAACTGGTATGCCAGTTGGTATTAGACTTGGTTTGGTATTTAAAGAAACTCAAATTATTACAAAATATGATGTGAACCGAGAAGTTAACGGTAGAGATTTCTTTTCTGCAGCTGAAAATAAAAATAACGAGCTTTTTACCTGACCAATAAAATAAACAATCATGGCAAAATATTTTAATTACTTTCCACAAACGGCGTACTATTTGTCGGACGATAACTCATCATTGGATGTTGTTACCAATATAATGTCTCGTTTCTCCTTCAACGCAACATCAAAAGATAAATTGGTGATGTATTCAAAATATGATATTTTTGATGGTGAAACTCCAGAAATAATTGCAGATAAATTGTATGGCTCACCAGAGAAACATTGGATTATTCTTTCTGTAAACAACATTAAGAATCCACAATTTGATTGGCCTTTGCGTTATAATGACTTAACAAAATATATTGATATTAAATATCGTGGTGTAACATATGCAAATACTGCAAACTCAGGAACAGGATTATCTTGGGCTAAATCTCACACGCATTCTTATTACATAAATGAGAAACGAACTTTACCAACGGGTGATGAAACGCTCGAAACCATTATCATTGATGCTGCAACATTTGCAAATACGAATACAACATCAACTGTTGTATACACACTTTATGATTCCACAAATGTTACAATAACAACAACAAAATCTTCAATATCTTATTATGAATATGAGATAGAAGAAAATGAAGGAAAGAGAACGATAGACATTCTTCGTCCAGAATTTGTAAAAACAATTGAACAAGAATTTAGAAACGTTATTGCATAATGTCAGAGTTAAATATACAAGAAACAACGCAATACAGAATTACTGAATTGATGTTGGTGACCAAATCTGGTTATATTGATATCAGAGACAAATTTGAAGAGTTGAATATATTTGATTCACTGTTGAATCAATCGATGAGCGGAAACATTTTGATACGTGATGCCATAGGTTTATCTGAACAATTGTTGTTTGATGGATCTGAAGTTTTGATAGTTAAGATTGGTAAAGATGAAGATGAGTTGATGATAAAGAAATCGTTTCGAATTTACAAACAATCGAATCGAGTTCCAGTAAACCAGTCTAGTGAAGTTTACGTATTACATTTTGTTTCAGATGAGTATATTTTTTCACTGCAACAAAAAGTACAACACTATTATAAATTGACATATTCTGAAACTGCTGTTAAAATTATGAGTGACTATTTGGGTATCAAAAAATTTGGAATATATTCTTCTTCTTTTGGTGTACGAAACATCCTTGTTCCTTCTTTAGAGCCTTTAGTTGCTCTACAGTGGCTTGCGACTAGAGCTGTAGATGAAAAGCAATCACCTGGATTTATATTTTTTGAAAATAGACTTGGATTCAATTTTACGAATTTGAGTACATTGTTTTCCTTTCCAAGTTTAACTAGAGTGAATTTTAGTGCTAAAAACATTTCAGATAATTTAGGAGAAGAATTTACGGGTGCCAGAAGTTTTGAAGTTATTACACAGAATGATTTTGTTCGTAACACAAAATCTGGTGTTTATGCTGGCAAACTTGTAGCATTTGATCCTTTGACGAAAACAATACAAGAACAACAACACACATTTAAAGAAATGTATGATACGGGTGAACACCCAAATAAAAATCCAAACGTTTCATTAGTAAAAAATAGAGGCGGTTTATTCCAAACACAGATGTATGATTCTAGAATTGTCACTTATCCTTTTTTCGGAAATAGAAGAAATAGTGATTTTATCAAAGAAAATAATCCAACATCGGTGTCACTGGATGAAGATACGGAAAATTATAGATTTCAACGTGAAGCTATCTTTCAAAATTTATTTTCGAAGCGTGTTAAATTAGTTTTACCTGGAAATTTTAAGTTATCTTCTGGTTTTTGTATAGATTTGGATGTACCAAAAAGAAGTATTTTGGCTGATCGTGAAAATCCATTCGATTCTTCATTGCATGGTAAATATTTAATTGTTGCAGCACGACATATTATACGACCAAATATGCATGAAGTTGTCATCGAAGCTGTGACCGATTCATCAAATTATAAAGATAAGAATAACAATACTGTATTTACGAGTACTGTTGACCAAGAGAAGGCGGCAAATTACAATGAATAATAACTATTATGGCATGTGGGTTGGAATTGTTGAGGACAGAAACGACCCGTTAAAATTACGTTGCAGGGTGCGAGTTATTGGTGTGCATCCAGAAAGTCGAGCACAAGTTCCAACTGAGGCTTTGCCTTGGGCATCAATTTCTTGTCCACCATCCTCAATGTTATCTCTGATGATGCCAAAAGAAGGTGATATGGTCGATGGATACTTTATGCAAGGTAATCCAGATTTTCCAGTTGTTACTGGAGTCATACAAGGAATTAGATTAGAAGACCAAAATAATCAAATTGGTTTTAATGACCCACGAACAAAAGCACAAATAAATGCAGCACCAAAGACTGGCGGCGATGTTGTTTACGTACAAAAAGGTGCGCCATCATTGCCTTATATTGGCCTAGAAAATTTGACATTGTTAAAACAAACAACTATACATAGAGCAAATCAGAATAGAAAACATGTTTGCGATGTTGCTGGATTAATGAAACGTAGTGCAGCTTTAGCAAGATTAAAGTTTTCTGAAATTATGGAATCTATTCGTAAGGCCATTAAGGCTGTATTGAAAGCATTAGGACTAACACCCAGTGGTGAAACCAGTTATTGGATTGAACAAGCAAAAAAACTTGCGCGTGAATTAAAAGATATTGCGAGAGCTATTTCAGAAATTGCAGACCTTGCTACTGTGATTGTTGATTTTGCAAAACGAGTTAGAGCTATGATTGATTTTATACTTGGTTTGCCTGCAAAATTATATGCATTGCTGAAACAGTGTTTGGCTGAATTGATAGCATCACTCACTTCCGGTTTCACAGAATTATTTTCTCTCTCAGGTAAAACAGATTTCTCGGAAGCTATCGCAGTGTTCAATGATATAAAGAATTCGGCCGGAGAGATTTACACCGCGAGTTTAAAAGTTGTGGCGGCACCTATTGCTATAGTTGAGGCACTAACTACTCCAGCTAGTGCTTCTGGTGTTGCAGCTGCAGGAGAAACGTTGAATACATACCTATCCAGTGTGAACCCAACATCAACTACAACCGATTTTACTAAATTTACAACTAATTAATATGGCAACAAAACCATCTGATGATTATTCGTGGACAGAACCAGAGTCGCAGGCAAACGATGAGACTTTGCCAAAATACCCATACTGCCATGCAACCATAACCGAATCTGGTCACAGCTTTGAGTTGGATGATACTCCAGGTCGTGAGAGGATACGCCTCCAGCACGGCGGCGCACAAACTGATGGTCTTGGCACCTTCTTTGAAATTCAATCTGATGGAACGAGAGTCAATCACATTGTCGGTGATAATTATGAGATTGTTGCCAAAAATAACAATGTTATTATTTCCGGTGTGTGTAATATTACGATAGAAGGAAATTCAATTGTTCATGTTAAGGGTGACAAGTTTGAACGAGTTGATGGTGATTATTACTTAGAAGTCGCCGGTAAATTAACACAGACTGTTGCCAAAACATCTTCCATTTTGTCTAATGGTGATATGACTGTTGGTTGTGGTGATCCAATTACTGGCCGAATGAAGCTTGCAACCGGTGACCATTTATTTTTACAAGGCGATTTGGTTGTATCTGGTGGACTAACTGCTGATGTGATTACGTCTGAAACTAAAGTTAGTGCTGGCACGGGTATGAGAGCTGGTCCTTTGGGGTATGTAACATTGCTTGGTGGTGTTGCAGCAGGATTAGATGTTGCTATTCCAACTCAGATCAATGCGTTAACAAACATTTATGCTGGAGCTTCAGTGAATGCTCCTGTAGTTTTTGGTGGACAAGTACTTGATCTTAGAGGTTCAATGGAAATGATGCGAGCGGTATTTAATTCACACATACACCCAGCACCAAAAGGTGTGACGGGCACACCATTTTCACTAATGTAATGAGGTAATATTATGGCTAGCGTATACGAGAGATTAAATTTTAGTTTTGATACTGGTAAGTTCGGAGATTCCATCAATTTGTCCGATTCCGCAAAGAATTATTTAAATTCTTCACCAGATCAATTGCAAGCTTGGCAAAAAAGTGATTTGGCCAACGGCAGTATTGTTGCAACAGATTATTTTAAGAATCCAATGATTGATGTTACCGCGAGATTGAGTGGTAATGTTAATATAATGAGTCAGATTGTTCAGACCATCAACATTTTTGAAAATGGTTCTAATACAGCAATGGGAACCAGTTTAACAAACTTGATTATTGAGATTGGGAACTATTTGAGTCATACATCAAATATTTCTGGTGTTACGGAAGCTAAAGCCAATGTTACAGAAAATTCCACCACAGTTACTTATTTTCCAGACTACCGCAAGGCCGTTAGTGCCGGTGAACAAATTTTGATGTTGACAAACACCACCGATAATGTTGCAAACAGCGTCCCACTCTTGGGTAATTTCACTAGTTTGTTTATCACTGATGATATCAATGCAAGTGCCAACAATATCATTAATGACCTTGTTACCGTTAGAAATAGTATTCGTGTTGAAACGATTACAGAAGGTGATCCCCCAACAACCACAACTGTAAATGTGTCGAATTTGTCAGCAAATGTTTTCACAACAATATCTGCAAATGTTACTGCCGCCAATACATTATTGTCTACCAGAAGATTGCACGACTGGAACTTTTACAGAAATTCATTGAATATTTTAGACGATTACAACAAAGTTAACTCATTAGGTAGAGTTGGTAATACACAAAAATATTTGATAAACAATCTGATCGGTACAGACAAATATAAAAATAGCCTTGGGTAATGTAGATAAATAAGATATGGCCACAATAATTTCATCTGCATCCAGACAATATAAAGATTTGGACCTTAACTTTTTGATACATCCTGTGCGGAAAGATATCAATAAACACAAGGACGAAATGGCAGTAATCAATTCAATTAAGAATTTGATGATGACCAACCACTACGAAAGACCGTTTCAGCCTGATTTGGGATCCAATGTACGCCGATTGCTTTTTGAAAACCTCGATAAAATTACCGCAATATCGATGGAAAGAGAGATTAGACAGGTTGTTGAGAACTACGAACCAAGAGCACAGATTAAAGCTTTAGATATCTTACCAGATGTTGACAATAATGGTTTTAGTGTTCGTATGGAATTCTACATTATGAATATGACAGACCCAATAACAATTAATTTTTTCCTAGAACGAGTACGATAAATGGCAAATCGTTTAAGAGTAACCGAACTTGATTTTGATACAATCAAGACCAATTTAAAAACATTCCTCAAACAACAAACGGAATTCTCCGATTATGATTTTGAGGGTGCTGGCTTGAGTGTTCTTTTGGACATTTTAGCATACAATACGCACTACAATGCATACTACCTGAATATGGTTGCAAATGAGGGTTTCTTAGATACCGCATTGTTGAGAAACTCGGTTGTGTCTCATGCTAAGAAACTTGGTTATACACCACGTTCCAATAAAGCAGCTAAGGCAGTAATTGATGTGTCGATTAATGGTGCCACATCACAGGAAAATTACTTGACCATACCACGTGGTTACACATTCATCAGTGGTCCTGTTGAAGGTAAGATTTACACGTTCCTTACCTTGCAAGACCACACTGTTACAAAAACTGGAACAAACTTTGTATATAATGATATAGAAATTTTTGAAGGCAAACTGCTTTCATATTCATACACTCACTCCAACAGCAGTAATCCTAAACAAGTCTATGAGATACCTGATGCTAAAGTGGACACATCAACATTGCGTGTTACCGTTCAACAAAGTTCTGCAAACACAGAAACTGTTGTTTACAATGCTGTAGACGATTCAATTTCATTGACTTCGGATTCTAAGACTTATTTTCTACAAGAAGGACAGAACGGTAAATATCAAATTTACTTTGGTGACGATATTATTGGACAGAAACTTCCCGATGGTGGTATTTTGACATTGAGTTATCTAATCTGTAATGGAGAAGATGCAAATAAAGCCGCAAACTTTACAGGTTCAGCCTCAATCAATTTTCTGGCCGGTTTTTCAATCAGCACTGTTACTGTTGCCGCTGGTGGTAGAACACGTGAAACTGTTGATGAGATTCGATTTGCTGCACCACTACAATACATTTCTCAGAACCGTGCTGTCACCAAAAACGATTATGTTAAGTTAATTCAACAGAAATATCCTCAATTTGAGGCTGTAAATGTTTGGGGTGGAGAGGAAAATATTCCACCAGTTTTTGGTAAAGTTTTTATATCTGCCAAGCCTAAAGATGGTTTTGAAATTACTGAAACCGAAAAAGATTTCTTTTTACAAAATGTTTTAAAACCAATTAGTGTACTGACTGTTACACCACAGATTGTTGACGTTGATTATAATTACTTGAAACTAATTTCTACAGTTTATTATGACCCAACAAAAACAGTATTGGATTTGAACACTCTGCGAACCAAAGTTAGAACATCAATTTTAGATTTTTGTAATTCCAATCTAAACTCTTTCAATGCTTACTTTAGGTCTTCTGCTTTGAAAACAGCAATTGACTCTTGTGACATTTCTGTTATTTCGAATGAATTGGAAGTTTTTATTGCCAAAAAGTTTAGGCCTAATCTTTCAACATCTTCAAATTACGTTTTAGATTTTGGTGTTGAGTTGCAGCGCGGTACAACAAATGATAACTTCTATACAAGTCCAAATTTTACAATATTGGATGAAAATAATATTGTTAGATCGGCCTTCATTGAAGAAGTTCCATCATCATTTACCGGTGTGGAATCAATTACTGTTACCAATCCAGGTATTAATTACTCATCAACACCAACGATTACCATTCTAGGTGATGGCCAAGGTGCCAAGGCCGAAGCAACAATTATCAATGGCCGTTTGTCTTACATTACAGTGATTAATCCAGGTGTTGGTTACACCACTGCGGCTATTGTAATTACAGGCGGCGGCGGTACATTGGCAGCTGCATCAGCTGTATTAGAAAATAGATATGGCCAGTTGCGTATTGGTTATTTTAAACCAGAAGAAACTTCAAATCAAAGTGTTAAAGCAATCTTAAATTTTCAAAACAACAATGGTGTTATGGGTCAGATTGATTATACACTAGGTAAAATTTACATCAATAATTTTAACCCACTTTCTGTAGCAAATGATTTCGATGAATTGTCTGTACACATTCGTCCTTCAAAATCCGTGATTCATTCAGAAAAGAATAAATTATTAACATTTGATGTTAATGATTCTACCACAATTGTTATCAACATAGTACCAATAAAATAATGTCAGATGTAATTCTATCAAGTATAGTAGAAGGTCAACTTCCTGAATTTATTAGGGAAGAACATCAGCTTTTTGCAACATTCATCAAACGATATTATGAGTGGTTGGAAAGAAATGGTAACATTGTTTTGGAATCCAAAAAGTTGGATGATGCCAAAGATGTTGACTTGGCCGACAATGTTTATATCGAACAAATTCGTAAAGAAATTGCACCATTCTTTCCACAAGAGTTATTGCTGGATAAAGCAAAATTCTTAAAGATTGTTGGTGAATTCTATCGCTCAAAAGGAACACCAGAATCGGTCAAGTTTCTTTTCCGCATACTGTACAACGAAGAAATAACAATCAGTTTTCCAAAAGAACAGGTATTACGAACTTCTGATGGCAAATGGGTTCTTCCATTGGCCCTGCGGGTGACTGATGATGATGCAAATATTTTAGAAATTGAAAAGACAAAAATCATTGGACAAACATCCAAAGCAACTGCAATTGTTGAAAAAGCAATCAAATCAGTTGACCGACAGTTGGGTATTGAATATGTTGAATTGTATGTTTCAAATATTACAAAGTTGTTCACTACTGGTGAAACGATTAGAACACATGTTACTGGCAATACACAAATTCAAGTTACTGCAACACTAATTGGTTCACTATCTGAAATTAAAATTGATCCGATAAATCGTGGTTTATATTACAATGGATATGATCCAGAATTAGGTTATGATGGTGATCCAGTTACAATTGTCGGTGGTTTAAATACACAATCTGGTAATCCAGTCGGTGCTTTGGCGACAGTCGGTGATGTGTTGAGAGGTTCTGTTAAAAACATTATTACCAAATCTGGTGGATTTGGTTTTAGATATAATTCAATTGCACCAAACTCATCTATCATTGACTTTAGAGGTGGATTTAGCGGAGGACTTTTAGGCTCAGAAGCCAAAGCTTTCATCTCTCTACTTGATGAAAATTATACACGAAATGTTAATGTTTCGGATGTTACACTTGAAACCATATATTCTCAATCTATAAATTCGTTAGACAATAGTTCTAACACAAAAACGATTGGCCAAGTTACGACATATCAAGATTTAGGTCTCTATAGTATTTCATATGTCGATCTTGAATCTCAAGGTGGTGGTTATCAACAAAAACCTGAGGTTAATATTTACAGCATGTATTTGGAAGACAATGACGATTTATTGGTAATAACATCATGCACTGCGGTTAAAGGCAGTAGCATACTCAGAGATTCATCACAGGATTTAACGAATACATTTGAGGTCGGTGAAAAGGTCAAGTTGTTTTTAAAGAATCGATTTGAAGAAATTAGAACAATTATCGCAGTCACCAGCGAAACCATAACATTAGATATTCCATTTGAAAACAACATTGACAACTTGTCGGTGTTCAAACTACTAAGAAAGAATCTTGATGCCTTAGGTTCACTAGGACGTATTCAAGTTGTCAGTGGTGGACAAAATTACAACGTAGGTGAATATTTGATTTTCTCATCTACTGGCGGCCGAGGTATCGGTGCTAATGCTCAAATTACTCAAGTACACGCCGCAAACAATGGTATCAGAACTGTAGAATTTAATGAAAAAACAATTGGCGCAATAACTAATGTAACAATTTCCACCGCAGGAACAGGATACGGCGTTGGTAATACATTTACCGCAACTGGTGGAACTGGAACTTCTGCTGTATTGACCGTGCTTACTGTTAATGGTAGTGGTAATGTCACTTCAGTTAACGTTTCAAATTCTGGTAAATACATTACAAGTCCAACGACAACATTAAATCCTTTCACATCAAATACTGGTTCAGGTTCAGGTTTTAGAGCAAACTTGACAATTAGTTACGCACCAGAAAATATTCGTGGTGGTGAGGGTTATGATGCTGCACACTTACCATTAATTACAATCAACACAGCTAATGGAACAGGAGCTTCACTGGTTGCCACAGAGATTCTCGGTGATGGTGAAGAACTTGAATTGTCAACAACTAGAATTGGATCAATCTCTTCATTGCGGGTTATCAGTTATGGTTATGATTATGTTTCTGCGCCACAAATTTCATTGCGTAATGCTGACTTAGTTTTATCAAATGTTACTGAAGGTCAAATCTTTGTTGCCAACACTAAAATTTATCAAGGCACATCAAATACAAATACAACATTCGTAGCATATGTTGATAGATATGTTTCATCAAATAACCACATGAGAATTTATAATTATAGTGGTACATTGAATGAAGCTACACAAATTAAATCGAACGACAACGCAGTTTCTGCAAATGTTGTTGCAATATCATATTACGGAGACGGTAAAGCTAAAGCCACCGCTGCTTTCGAGAATGGTCTGATTCGTTATCCTGGTATTTACTTAAATGAAGATGGCCAATTAAGTGCTGACAAGAGATTGCAGGATTCCACGAAGTATCATAATTTTTCATATGTTATCAATACGGAAAATGATTATGTTAAGTTTAAGAAAGCCTTGAATGATGTTGTGCATCCTGTCGGAACTAAAACTTTTGTTAATAGAGTTAGTGCCAATGAAGCAACTGCGACCAGACCAAATAACACAACAATATTAATTTCTGTAAAAACTTTAGCCAACACATTCAATATTTCGAATGGTTCGAACAGCATGGTTGCTACAGGTGCATCATCAAACCTATCATCTATTATTTCTGTTGGTGATTATGTTACATTAACATCTGTTGAACGCCAAATTAGTGGTACGGTTAATATTGGTGCGTCTTCTAATGTTATTGTCGGTACATCAACAAACTTTATCAACGATGTGCAGGCTAATGATGTTATTAAACTATCAACAGGAAACACATCAACTGTATTGGAAGTCCTAAACGCAAATACGATTTATACATATACGAATTTCCAGATTTCTAGCAACACAGCAAATATTAGTTTGTTGTTTAATGACACAAAACAGGTCACCTTTGTGAATGCTAACACTATTTTGGTTAGCACTAATTTTACAACAAATTCGACCTTTGTGGTAACATATCACCAAAAACTTGAATAAATAAAGACATGCCTTCAATAATTACTAAAAATTTCTCGACCGAGTTAGCTCAAGATTTCACCTCTCTATTTGATATTGGTGCAAACGATTATTTGCCGCAAGATAAGAAGTCTTTTATTTTTGCAGTGCTCGGCAAACAAATTCCATGGAACGAAGGAGTTGAAGTTGCTCCCACACCAACACAAAGTATTCCGGGATTTGTACAATGTTGGGATAATGCTATTGTTGCAAAAAGAATGTCTCTGAATGATATTTCTTATGTTGTTCCTAGAAGAAACTGGACTTCAAACACAAGCTATTACACATATGATTCCGGTAACGCAAACTACTATGTTTTAAATAGTCGGGATCAAATTTTTAAGTGTTTAGATAACAATGGTGGTGCAAGTTCTACTGATGAACCACAACTATTTCTATCTTCCACATCATTAGAGGAACCATATTTCCAGACCACCGATAGGTATAAGTGGAAATATATGTATACTTTAAACACGGCTCAAAAAGAAAGATTTTTAACTTCCGATTGGATGCCAGTTACCTTTAATAAGTTTGTGCGGGCAGCTGCTTTGAATCGAAGCATTGATATTGTAAAAGTTACAAACACTGGTAACAATTATGTCAATGGTTCAACACAAGCAATCATATCAATTAACGGTGATGGTACTGGTGCAGTATTGAGAGCCAATGTCTCCAATGGACGTGTTCAAAACGTAATTGTTCAGAGTCGTGGTTTAAATTATACAAAAGCCAATGTGATATTTACAGACATTTCTGGCGGCAATGGGTCTAATGCAGCTGCTATAATTTCACTTGCACCACAGAATGGTCATGGTTACGATCCAATAGAAGAGCTTTCGGCCAACACAATTATGTTAAATGTTGATTTTGCCGGTAATGAGTCTGGTGATTTTCCAGCAGAAAATGAATTTAGGCAAATTTCATTGATTAAAAATCCATACGTTTTTGGAACATCAACCTTGGCTTCTGGTCAACTATATAACATATACACAAAGATTAACGTTTCTCCAGGTATTGGTGATTTTAACAACGATGAGTATGTTTATCAAGGTGATTCAATAGAG
>Ga0164293_10002844_pt1 | contig 14713 bp, 5 predicted proteins | sample GEODES118metaG_FD_111487 | JGI IMG/M metagenome (GOLD analysis project Ga0164293, IMG submission 111487) | Eutrophic lake water microbial communities from Lake Mendota, Wisconsin, USA - GEODES118 metaG | ecosystem: Environmental > Aquatic > Freshwater > Lake | place: USA: Lake Mendota, Wisconsin...
ACAGGTTCATCTTGCCGGCCTCGTCCTCGAAGATCCGCATGCCCACGATCTTGTCGACCAGATAACCAAGATCCTCAGCGGTATCTCCCTCGGCCACTCCGAGCAGAACCACGAGCCCTCGCCCGATCGCTCCGACCAATTCATCAGCCACCGTAACCGAACCTCGACGACAGCGTTGGATGACTGCTCGCATCCTCTCCCCTCCAAGTCACAAAAGCACAGAACTGCAGAAACTCCCCTGCCCTGCCGCCCTCCCCTGCCCTGCGCGACGTTTACAAAAGTCACCAGCGGTAACGAACACATCCCCGCGCCAGCCTGGCGAAGCTGCAACCACACTCCGCCCAACGACATTCCGCGCAACGCCGAGGAAGCCACTTCGCCAGAAACCCGGCGTGAATGCAGCGGAAATTGCTTACGCAGCTCGAAAGGAGGCATCCCGGGATGGCCGGTCGGCGATCTTGGGCAGCTGGCGGAGTAACTCATCGGCTGTCCTGGATGCGGCCCCTCGATGGTTGGCAACCAACTCAGCCGCTCGTTGTCCCCGCTGCCGAGCCCAATCAGGCTCCTTGAGGGTTCGGCTGACCAAGGCGATCCAATCCGCCTCGTTGGCAATGACCGATGCCGCATCGTGGGCCAGCAGCAGCTCAACCACATCCTTGAAATTCCGCGTATTAGGACCAAAACAAACGACGCACCCGCAAGCCGCAGGCTCAATCATGTTTTGGCCGCCTCGGCTGCCTAAGCTTCCGCCGACATAGGCAACAGTAGCAAGCGTCCACCAAGCGGCGAGCTCGCCAATCACGTCAACGACAATGACGTCGACCGGCGAGTTCCCAACCCGTTCGCTGCGCCCGCTTCGAAAGCGATAACTCCAAGGCAATTGGCGCAACTCGGCCTCCACCGCCGAGATCTTTTCTGGATGGCGAGGCACAAGCGCCAGTTTCAATTCGGGAAAGGTGGCCCGCAATTTTCCAAATGCCCGCAGCAACATGAGTTCCTCGTCGGGCTGGGTACTGCCGCCAACCAGCAATGGCTGCCCGAGTTGCAAGTCAAACTGCCCGGCAAACCCGGCTGCCTGAATCCGACCGCGCTCCGGGTCGACATTGTCAAATTTGACATTGCCCGCAACCACTACCCGCTCTGCAGGTGTCCCCAGGGCAATAAACCGCTGGGCGTACTCCTCAGATTGGGCCAATACCAGCCCCAACCTCCTGAACATCCCGCTCACCAGTGGGCGCCAAGTGCGGTAGCCGGCAAAGCTCTTGGCGCTCAATCGTCCGTTGACGACGACCACGGGAATGCCGGCCCGCGCCGCGCAGCGGAGCCAATTGGGCCAAAGCTCCAATTCGGCAAGCACAATCAACTGAGGCTGCAAATGCTGCAGCGTCCGTTTCACTGCCCAGGAAAAGTCAAACGGGCAAAAGAACACAAGCTGTTCGGGGTACTTCTGACGGGCCAGTTCAAAGCCAGTTTCCGTTGTGGTGGAAATCGCAAACTCAAAACGTCCCCGCCGCGAAAGTTCTGCCATGATTGGTGCGAGCAGATTGACTTCACCGACGCTCACCGCGTGCAGCCAAATCCGTGGCCCGGAAGCAGCAGGAACGGCTCCAAGCCCCCACCATTTCTGCAGCCATCCACGGCGATTCTTGCCCCAGCGCCAACGGCGCCAGAGAAGCCATGGCGCGGCAGCCAACCACAACAGCACGTAGACACCGTTCAGAGCCCAAGCCATGGAAGTCCTTTTCCTTCAGGGACTGCTCCTTGCACGACCAGTCGCGCCGCCCCGGCTGGTTCAGCTTCAAACCTCAACCACCTCGCATACAGCAGGACTTGTACTTCTTTCCGCTGCCACAGGGACAAGGATCATTGCGTCCGACTTTCTCGCCACGATTGCGGATTGTCTCAGTCACTGCGGCTGCGCCGCCCGATTGATTGATCGCCTCCTGCTGAGTCTCGGCAAAATCGCCCACCGGCTGGACTTCAGGAGCCGCGGCGTGGACAGCCTTCGTCTCGACAAACGTCTCCCGCACGGCGCCTTCATTGATCAGTTCCATGCGGAAGACCAAGTCGGTGACTCGTTCGTTGATCGACTGCCAGAGGGACTCAAACATCCGCATCCCTTCGCGCTTGTACTCGACCTTGGGATCGAGCGCCGCCATTCCGCGATGACCGACGGCACTGCGGAGATAGTCCATCGCCAAGAGATGGTCTTTCCAGGCAGAATCAACCACATCCAACAGAACCATCCGTTCCATTCGCCGGATTTCGGGATGATAGTGGTCTTCAACCAAGGCTTCGAGCTGTTCGCGGAGTTCCCCTGCCTCAAGATTTTCAACTCGCTCCAAGGGCAATTCCGTCCGTACGTTCTCGCGGAACCAACCATGCAAATCCCCTGCTGCGCCATTGGCTCCCTTCAAGGGTACATTGCCGCTGCGAGCCAGGTTGTCGAGCTTTTCGCCGAGGGTTACCAGTGTGTCCTGGGCAGCCGCCTGTTTGCGGCGGCTGGTTTCGACCAGCAACTGCCGGATATCGTCCCGCTGGATCTGATTGAAGTGCTCGACGGAAAACTCGGCGTCAAACCGCTGGCTCGCCCAACGCGCCAACCCTTCCCGATCGAGCTTGGGACTCGCCGGGGTCGAAAGGTCAAAGCGGTAGAAGCCGGCCATTACCGGAAACTCGGCTTCTTTTTCATCGTACCGGCGGAGAGCCGACTCGGTCACGATTCGGCGAACATCTTCAGCCGACATCTCAGGCGTGAAATCTGCCGGATTCAGCTCCAGAGCGAATTTCGAGCGAGCCCAAGCCAAGGCGGTGCGAATTCCAAAGTCAGGCTTGAGCATGACCGCGGCGTCGTCGAGCACGACCTTGCGAATCGCGTCGCGGGCCTTTTCCAAAAGGTATTCATCGACCCGATCGCGGCCGACCTTCTTCAGCTCGGAATCGCGGACTCCCAGTTGCCACCGAAGATTTGCGAAATTCGCCAATGCTCCCCAATTCCATTCCGCTTCGTCTTCTGTCGTGGGCAGATTCTCATCTACCTTGCCCAGAATTTCGGTTTCGGCCGCACCGAATGCGTCTTCATGAGCAATCTTGTCAGCCTCATCAAAATTCAGGCGCCGGAAACTGCGAGGCTCGAGTTCGCAACCGAGCTTGCTGCCTGCGAAGGAGGCAAAGGACTCACAGCCGAAGTCTGGACTGAGAAAACTCTTGAGATTGGTATCCACCTGGTCGCGGACCATGTCGAGGATGATTTCCCGACAGCTGGCGCCGTCGAGAATTTTCTGGCGGAAGCCATAAATCCGCTTCCGTTGTTCATCCATTACTTCATCGTATTCAAGCAAGTTCTTGCGAATCTCAAAGTTGAATTCTTCGCGTTTCTTCTGGGCTCCATCGATTCGACGGGAGACCATTCGGCTTTCAATGGGCACATCATCCTTGAAGCCACCCATTTCCATGATGCGCCGCATCACCGGTCCGGCAAAAACGCGAATCAGGTCGTCATCAAAAGAAAGGTAGAAGCGGCTGCTTCCCGGATCGCCTTGACGACCGCAGCGACCACGCAACTGCAGGTCAATCCGGCGTGATTCGTGACGCTCGGTGCCGATCACATGCAGCCCGCCCAATTGCTTGACCAGCTCTCCCTCGACCTTCATCTGGTGCTTCTGTTCGATTTGGTGCACCAGCTGGGTCCATTCCTCGTGCGGCACGTCAAGGCGAGTCTCATATTTATCCTGGAGCATTGCCCACGCCATTGTCTCGGGATTGCCACCCAAGATGATGTCCGTGCCGCGACCAGCCATGTTCGTCGCGATCGTCACAGCCCCGCGCCGGCCAGCTTGGGCGATAATCTCGGCTTCGCGCTTGTGGTTCTTGGCATTCAGGACTTGATGCTCGATACCCCTTCGCTCCAGCATCGAGGAGAGCAGCTCGCTCTTTTCAATCGAGACCGTACCGACCAGAATCGGCCGGCCGCGTCGCTGCACGAGTTCCAGCTTGCTTCGTTCAAACTCCTGCAAGGCACCGTTTTCCGCCGCCGCCAGGACGACCTTGCCGTCATTTTCACTCTTGATTGCGCCGGTGTAGATCTCGCCGGTCTTCAGCCGGACGACATCCCACTTGTTGTATGCTTCAACCTCATCTGCCACGGCCCGCCACTTGAATTTCTCGGTGGCGAAGATCACGTCAGGAGATTGAATCCGTTGCATGTTGCGATTGGTTGGAATCGCAACAACTTCCAGGTCGTAAATCTTGGCAAATTCGTTGGCTTCGGTCATTGCCGTGCCCGTCATGCCGCAGATCTTGTCGTAGAGCTTGAAGTAGTTTTGCAGCGTGATGGTGGCCAGCGTCTGGGTTTCTTCCTTGATGCGAACCCCTTCCTTGGCCTCGACCGCTTGATGCAAGCCGTCGCTCCACTGCCGTCCTTCCATCAACCGGCCCGTGAACTCATCGACAATGACGATCTTCCCTTCCTTGATGACGTAATTCACATCAACTTTGTAAAGATGATGCGCCTTCAAGGCGTTATCGATCATGTGCGGCCAATCCATGTTGCCCAGCGTGTAAAAGCTCTCCACGCCAGCCAACTTTTCGGCCTGTCGCACGCCCTCATCCGTAAGCGTCACATTGTGGTCCTTTTCGTTTACCACATAGTGCGTGTCTTTGACCAATTGCCGGGCAATCCGGTCCGCGTCAGCATACCGGCCAATGTCGGTGTGAGCCGGTCCCGAGATAATCAACGGAGTCCGGGCTTCGTCGATCAGGATATTGTCGACCTCATCGATAATCGCAAAGTGCAGCCTTCGCTGGGCCTGTTGGAAATTCTTGGGGAAGCGGTCGTCTCCGCGTGAGGCCGGCCGCATGTTGTCCCGAAGATAATCAAAGCCGAATTCGTTGTTGGTCCCGTAAGTAATGTCACAAGCGTATGCTTCCTGCCGGCGACGGTTGCCCTCCGAACCCTGCATGTCCGACTGGATCGCACCGACCGTCAGCCCAAGCCCCATGTACAGAGGCGCCATCCATTCCATGTCGCGTCGAGCGAGGTAGTCATTGACCGTAATGACATGGACCCCTTTTCCGGTCAGCGCGTTGAGATAGGCCGGCAATGTCGCAACCAGCGTCTTGCCTTCGCCCGTCACCATTTCAGCCACGGCACCGCTGTGCAGCACCATGCCGCCGATCAACTGCGTGTCGTAGTGCCGCATCGTCAAATACCGCCGCCCTGCTTCCCGACAAACGGCAAAGGCCTCAATCAGGATGTCATCAAGAGTTTCGCCATTGGCCAAACGCTCGCGGAAACGAGTGGTCTCACCACGCAACTGTTCGTCGGAAAACTGCTGGTACTTCGGCTCCAGTGAATTGATCGCGTCGATCTTGGGCTGCAGCCGCTTGATGAACCGGGCATTCGCCGAGCCAAACAAGCCGGTGATCAGACGATTGACGCCTACCGATAAACCGCCGAAAAAAAGCGAAATGAAGTCCCAAATTCGCTCGAGAATCTTGTCCATATCGATCGAGGTCCACGATGTCGGGGATAAAACGTGCCAAACTGGCAGTCAGGTCACGGCGATTACCGGTCGGCGATTCGACGGCACCACAAAGCGCAAATCCCCGTGGATTAACAAGTTATAGTTACCGTTTGGGCGGGTCAATCGCGTTTGAGCCCTGCCGACTGCCACCAACCCAGACCGCCAAGCCGGCGGGCAGTTGGCCGCAACCGGTTATTGTAGGCAAGTTGTGCGCCCAATGGTCGCGGCGGAAACTGCCCCGGCTCCTTACTTCCACGGCAAGAATTCTGTTTTTTCACACAAATTGCCTGCTGCCAGGACACTCGCTTCTGCTTCAACGCTTCCCGACACCGAAAAGTCTCATTTTGTGGAGTGCAAATCGAGTCGTTTTCCCAGCGCGCAAGTAGCGGTCTTTTATTCGCCTCCAGACGATTTCTGCCCCACCGCCCATTGCCGCGTTGGCGGGCTACAATCGACGCTCTCATGGCCCGTAATTCGAGCTCTCCCCCCTGTCTCAGCTTTCGCCGTGCCCAAACAAGTCCACACCCGAGATTTCACCGGAGAAATGATTCTCCTCGGTACCGGCACCAGTGTCGGCGTGCCGGCCATTGGCTGCGGCTGCCCGGTTTGCCTGAGCCGCGCTCCCAAAAACCAAAGAACCCGGGCCAGTGCAATTCTCGGACTTCCAGGCGGGAATCTATTACTCGATACGTCTCCTGACCTCCGGCAGCAGTTGCTGCGCGAAGGAATCGGAATTGTCCATGCTGTCGTCTACACTCACGAACATTCCGACCATGTCATGGGGTTCGACGACCTCAGGCTGTTTCAGTTCTACCTCGGCCATCCAGTGCCCATTTTCTGCCGACCCGAAGTAAGGCGGAGGATTGAAACTGCCTTTGACTACGCGTTTTCAGGCATTGAGCCGACTCACGCGGGCGCGGCGCCTGCAGTGAATATCGAGGAAATCGACACGGCTCCCTTTGATGTGCTGGGGGAGACCTTAATCCCCATTCCGCTGAAACACGGGCCACGGTTTGACGTCTTGGGCTTTCGCATCGGTCGGGTTGCCTATTGCACTGACGTCAGCGAAATCCCCGCCAGCAGTTGGCCGCTCTTGGAAAACCTCGATGTCCTGGTAATCGATGCCTTGCGGCCAACGCCCCATCCAACTCATTTAAGCATCGATCAGGCGGTCGAAATTGCCCAACGACTGCAGCCCAAAAAGACCTACTTCACCCACTGCTCCTGCCATATCGATTACCAAACCGTGAACGCATCATTGCCAGCGGGAATTGAAGTTGGCTACGACGGCCTGAGAATCCCGTTGACTTAACGCAAACAGGCCGGACTCGCCAGCGCGAATCCGGCCTGCAGGTTATTTAACCAAGCCGCCACCGAGCATTCTGCCGAGCATTACCGCAAGGCAGAAGAGCTAAATCGGGATATTCAGGTCTTTAACCCTTCCCGAGCAGGCGGGCGTAGTCTTGCGTAATTTCCAAGACCTCTTCGAGATAGGGAGTCATCTCGATCCCGTCGGCCTTGCTGACTGCCGATTCCAACTGCTTTTCATCTTCTTTTTCTGCGTCGTATTCTTCGCGCTGCTTGCGGAACTTCTCCTCATTCAGTTCCACCGTCTTGGAATTCTTGAATTCAACGTAGCGAGAAATATTTCGCAGGTCACGGGCAAAGTCCTCGGACTTCTCGATCCGGTCCCGAGACTTGGATGCCAAATCAGCGACCATACCGGCATTGACCATTCCCATCGGCTTGAAAGCTGCAGCCGACACCCGGTCAAATTCCACCGGGTAGTCCAAATCGGTTTCGCTGACATCCATTTTGTCAGTCACGGAAGGGAGAATCAGATCCGATAGCACGCCTCGTTTCTGCGTACTGTCGCCGCTGGGGCGATAAAACTGCTGCATCGTAATCTTCAAGGCCCCGAAATACTGGGGAGCCTCTTGGCCACGGAATACCAGTTGATTCAGATCAAGCAGGCTCTGGACCGTTCCCTTGCCGTGCGTCGTGGTGTCGCCCACGATCAGGCCGCGACCGTAATCCTGAACCGCTCCGGCCAAAATCTCGCTCGCACTGGCGCTGAACTTGCTGGTCAACACTACCAACGGCTTGTCCCAACTCAGACCGCGGCGTTCGTCGTTATGTTGCTGGACCTGACCTTGCGGGTCCTTAACCTGAACAACCGGTCCATAATCGATAAACAATCCGGTGCAGTTGATTGCCTCACGCAAACTGCCACCTCCATTGCGTCGCAGGTCGAGCACCACAGCATCTACGGACTGACCACGAAAATCCTGGAGAATCTTATCGACATCGGTCGTCGTACTCCGACCCTTGCTCCCATTTCCGGAATCCATGTCCGAGTAAAAACTCGGCAGGTTGATGACCCCGATCTTGAAGGGAGAGCCGTCGCCCTTCTGACCGCGCTCGAAGACTTCACCCTGGGCCGCTTGGTCGTCCAGATTCACCTTTTCCCGAAGAATACGGACTTCCTTGGCTTCATTGCCGGAAATGACCGAGAGCCTGACTGTGGTGTTTGGCTTGCCACGAATCATCTTCACCACATCATCCAATTTCATCCCCGTGGCATCGACAAACTCGCCGTCATCACCTTGCGCAACGGCAACGATCTTGTCTTCAACCTTAAGCACGCCTTGCTTGTCAGCAGGCCCCTTGGGCACGATGCTCTTAATCACCGTGTAGCCTTCATCATCCGCAGACAGAGTGGCGCCAATTCCCTCCAACTCCAGCGTCATTTGAATCATGAAGCTTTTGAACGTGTCTTTTGACATGTAACTCGTGTGCGGGTCGAAACTGGTCGTCACTGAGGTAACGAACATTTCAACAACGTCGCTGCTGTCGAGCAGATGCATCCGGTTTGCGAAACTGCGATAGCGCCGGCGCAGCTTTTCGCGGGGGTCATCTTTCAAGGTTTCGTCACCCTTGAGCACCAGCAGGTTGTATTTGATCCGCTTTCGCCAACGGTCCTTGAGTTCGGCTTCATCGACGGCGAAATCTTGACCTTCCGGGTCGGTCAGCAAGGTCTCATCAGCGGTGAAGTCGAGCGGCTGGTCAATCCAGTAGAGGGCCACATTCACCCCTTCATCAACCCGCTGGAGAAAACGCTTGAAAATCTCGAAAGCAGCGTTGAAGTCACCTTCCTTGAACTGATCGTCCAGCTTGGCGTTCCATTGCTGAAAGCTGTCGACATCGGATTTGAGGAAATAGCTCTTGGCCGGGTCAAGCGACTTGATGAACATCTCCAAGGCGCGACCGGAAATTTTGTCGTCAATCGGCAGCTGCAGCAGATGCTCCCGCTGCATCAGTTCCGCGACCCACCGGGCGCTTTGCCGGTCATTTTTGGGAACTTCACCCAGCTTACCATCGGCCGCTGCTGGTGCTGCGGTTTGGGCCGAAAGCTCCGAGACACCAAGACCCGAAACCAAGAGTCCGGAAAGGGCGATCCCGACAACGGCCAGCCGGCTCAGGCACCTGGCCAACGACATGCGACCCCATCGAGTCATTTCTATCTGCAGCGATTTCATGGATCTTTCCTGATTGAAAAAGGAGACAACCCCGCCGGGCTGTCGCCGGAAACTGTCAGCCGAATCCTAAACGGTGGAAAATCACGGGGCAAGATCGATTCAGCCACCCCCTTGGCTTCTCCCGCCGCTTGTGGGTGCGCCCAGCCATTCCCTCGGCCGCAAAAGCCCGGCCTGGGTGTGGCTCGAACGACCACAATCCACCATCAACACTGTCGTCCCCTGCCGGGCTTAACCCGAAAACAAAGCTTCAACTCAAGAAAACTGCCAGCATCGAGCCAGGGCATTTGGTCGACGCTGGTTTCAAATCGGGTTATACTGCCGGGACTAATCCCCCCCGCGGTTTGTATTCTTCTGGTTTCGGGAACGTTTTTGCGGTGAATGCCTTTTTGCTGATGAGCTCCGCGGCGGCGGCGACCACTGCCCATTTTGAGCTTTCCGACCTATCTGAAAACCTGCTTGGCCGGGATTGGAACTGCCAAATCGTTCTTAACGACCCTCAGTGCTCACGTATCCACGCCTCGATATACAAAAACGACGAAGGCTGGTGGATCACCGACCGCCACAGCAGCAACGGCACTTACGTCAATAACCAGCTGATCGACACGGCCCAACTGATCGACGGCTGCGAAATCCGAATCGGGACCTTTTTATTTCGGTTTTCAACCCAGCAACAGCCGCCCTCTCCGAGCGAGAAGCAGGCGGATGGCCAAGACACATCCACGATAATTTTTGACCGAAATGTTGCCAGCAATGACCTCGGTCAACAGACACTTGATTTTCTCAACAACTCCAAACTGGGCCAGGATTTTTATTTCCTCTTCCAACTCAGCGTCAAACTGCTCGGCTTGGCTGACCCAAATGAGGTGATCCAAACCTGTTTGAATCGATTGGCAGAACGCACCGAGTCGGATGTCGCCGGGTTTCTTTGGCTCAATGAAGCGGGCCTGCTGAAGCCCAAACTGGTGATTCCGGAAGATCAATCAGCCAAACTGCTGCTCCGCAAAAGCCTGACCAAACGGGTAGTACTGGAAAAACACGCCATCCGCGTCGGTTACGAATCCAGCGATGCCGGCGATTCCTTTGCCGATGCGATTTGCGTTCCGCTGATCGCCGATGAACAGCTGGACGGAAAACTGACGCAGCGGGTCATGGGCGTAATCCATCTCTACCGTCAGCACAACCGTTTTAACGACACACACTTCGACCTCGCTTGCGCCTTGGCCAACATCATGATGCGGGCCCTCAGCCAAGCCAATCAGCAAGCGTCGCTCGCGGCCCAGCATTCCAGCCTGGTGCAGAAAACGGCTGCATCCGACGAACTGATTGGCGAATGCCAGGGGATGCTCGACCTGAAATCAAAAATCGCCCGGATCGGCCGAGCGTCGGGCAGTGTGCTCATCCGCGGCGAGAGCGGAGTCGGTAAAGAATTGGTCGCGCGGGCAATTCACCGAGCCAGCCCCCGGGCCGATCGTCCCATGCTGACCGTCAACTGCGCTGCGATCCCCCGCGAGCTGATGGAAAGTCAACTATTCGGACACAAAAAAGGAGCCTTTACCTCGGCCGACCGCGATCATGTCGGCTGGTTCCAGCAGGCCGACCTCGGCACTCTCTTCCTCGACGAAATTGGCGAATTGACTTTGGAAGGTCAGGCCAAGCTGCTCCGCATCCTCGAGGGTCATCCTTTCATGCCCGTCGGCAGCAGCGAGCCGATTACGGTCGATGTCCGCGTCATCTGTGCGACCAACCGGGACCTGCAGGAATTCGTTGCCGAAAAGAAATTCCGCGAGGACCTGTTTTACCGCCTCAGCGTCTATGAACTTCAAATTCCCCCATTGCGCGATCGCGGAACGGATATCCAACTGCTCGTCGATCATTTCCTGCGGCACTTCCGCGAACGCAGTGGTCGGTTTGACTTGACGCTCTCCCCGGAAGCGAACCGCGTCCTGCTCGCCTATAACTGGCCCGGAAACATCAGGCAACTCCGCAACGTCCTGGACAGCGCCGTCGTCATGGCCGAGGGCAATGCAATCGAAGTCGGTGACCTCGGAATTCGAGATGCCCAATCCGCTGAACTGGAATCACTGCGGATCGATCATTGGGAGAAGAAACTGATCGTAGAGGCACTCAAGCGGACCGGCGGGAATATGCCCGACTCGGCAAAAATGCTCGGTATCAGCCGGGCCACCCTATATCGCAAACTGGACGAGTATGAAATCTCGAAGCCGGACTGACGTAACTTTTCCCGGGACTTGCCGCTTGCTCAAATTAGACTCATTCCAATCCAAAGCCCATTCAATCTACAGCCCAATAACGAGAACAGGCCGCCTTGCTGGGCGGCCTGTTCTCGTTAATTCACCGACGGTCATCTTTTTTCAATCCAGCAGCTTGCTCTCGGCTTGTTGACTTTACTCCCCGCTTGCAGAAAAGACGGCAATTGCAGCCGCCGCGAAAGCCTGAAGAGAAAAAGCCAGCAAAAAAGCTTCGCAGAAAAAGCTTCGCTGCAAAGTACCGCGAGCGTAACTTCTGCTTGGTTGGCCCCATGCCAATGGGTCGGTCGCCAAATTGATTGGCCACCAGATTGATAAACCGTGCTACTTGAAAAGTAGCGGTGAGAGGAGTCGAACCTCCACGCCCGTAAGGACAATTGATTTTGAATCAATCGCGTCTGCCATTCCGCCACACCGCCAAATTCTGCCACCCGGACGACTGGCAAGCACGAGCAGGATGAGTAAGCCTGCCCGGCATTTCATCGACCGGAGGTCCAAAAGTGTAATCTTTCGCCCCGCTGCTCGACAAGACCCGCCCCCGATGGGTTCACCCATCATTTCGCCAAGTCCTCGATTTCCCAGCAATTTGCTCAAGGCAGGAAACACGGGCTTCGATCCCCGGTGGAGTGGACCATTGAGCAGGTTCACTCTCCCCGCAACGAGCCAACCAGCGGCAACCGCAGCATCGAGCGGGCGGCCAGTAACCCGCTTCCCAGACCGACCAAGGCGATCAGGCCGAACATGCCCAACAAGCCCCCCCAAGGCACGGTCGCCATGCCCACCAGCAAATGCGGCAGCGTTGCGGCCGTGGCGGCAGTCAAGCCAATCAATAAGCCCGCCAACAAAATCCACGCCTGCTCGCGAAAAAGCAATCCGGCCAGACTTGGCAGACGGAATCCCAGCGCTTGCATCAAAGCCAACTCACTCCTCCGCTCAAAAATACTGCGGAGCTGGACGGCGGCGAGCCCCAAGGTCCCCAGTAACAACCCCAGTCCGCCCAGTGCCTGGAATGCCGAAAGGTAGGTGTTCTGCACTGCCATGAATTGGTCCAACACGCTCCAACTGGAGCGCGGATCAAACCCCTGCTCCGCCAGTGCCGCCGACACCTGCCGGACTGCCGGTTCTTCTCCGTCAATCAGGAACGTTCGATATCCGCTGAGATAGGGAAACGCCCGCTCGAAGTCCTGTTCACTGATCAACAAGCTCCCCTGCAACAAACTGTTATCCAAGAATCCGACAACCCGAAAAACCAGCGACTCGCCCGAGTCATAAGTCACTCGGTACTCCTGCCCGACAGAGTATATCTTCAAGCTGTACATCGCCGTGTTCTTATCGATTACACAAGGGATTGGTTCTCCTGCTTGACGCACACCCGCTCCCTCCAGCAAATGCCAGGGATTCGAGCGCTCGGCCGGACTGCTGGCCAACGAGCCAGCCCACGCCATCGGAGTCTGTTCGGGATTGTCAAAACGGGCAACCCAACTGGCCGGTATCCCCAAGACCCGGGGCTGTGTGGCTTGATAAAGATTGTTGCAACTCGCGTCTTGTCCAGGCTTCAGCCGCAAGGCATAACAAGCTCGCCACTGCTGGCTGTTGAGCGGTTCGCCCACTACTTCCGCCTGACCGGAGGCAGTCGACAAGTCAGCGAAAATTGGCTGGGCAGACTCTGCGATCCAATTGACTCCACCGGTCGCTTCTGAACTTGGCCGCAATCGAAACGAACTGATTGCGATGATCAAAAATGTTGCGACGGCAATCAAGCCGACCGTCAGCAGAGTGCGGCGAGGATTGCGGCGGGCATTCAGCCAGGCCAATCGCCCCGCATTCATTCCGGCCAAATGCTCGCGGGATGCCGGCGCCAACAGCCATTGCCGCAACCAAAGCAATAAAGCCAAGAGAACCAGAAAGCCACTCCCCATAAAAGCGCCCGCCTGACTATCGCCACCCAAGCGAGTTGCCAAGACCGACAACCCGACCGCTCCGGCCAGTAGCCCCGGAACCAACCAGGCTTGCCAGCCGACTCGTGTCCTCACATGCCCCACAGCGTCTGCCAACGAACCGCCCAATAATTGTCGAACGGGCGTCCGCTGAGCCCGCCAAATCGAGCAGACAATCGTCAACAGGCTGACCAACAAGCCCAAGCCGGCACCCACGCCAACCATTGGCCAATCGACAAAGAGCTGCAAAAACGGTCGCGAGATCGCTCCAACCCAAAGCGTCTTCAATCCCCAAATAATCAACTGGCCGTAGCCAATCCCTGCCGCAGTACCAAGCAGTGCACCACACAAGCTCAGAATCAACACCTCGACCGTCCACAGACGAACAATCCGGCCGCTGCGAAAGCCGATTGCTGAAAGCAGGCCGAGTTGTGCCGCGCGTTGATCCAGCCCCAAACGAAAGAGCAGCGAAGTCAATATCAGGGCCGAGGAGATGACGAACAGACTTAAGCCGAGAAACAACCCGTCAAAAGGGGTCGATCCAGCCGCCGCCATCAGCCCCAGTCGCTTGACGGGCAACAGATTCCAGCCCATCAACTCCGGACGCTCACGCCACAATCCCAAAAGCCCACTGCGGACCTTTTCGGAATCGACTCCTACGGGCATCCGGTATCCGGTTACTTTGCCGAAACGGCTCCCCCAGATTCGCTCGGCTAACTGGGGATGAACGAAACCCTTGGGGGTCGTTCTGTATTCGTTCCAATACTCATCATCAACGCGGCGAATCTTTCCCGTTGTTTCAAATGGCAAGTCCCAGTTTTCAATCGAATCACTATCGGTCAATCCGGGAACTTCCGGGGTCAAATCGGGATCATTGGCCATCGTTGGGGACTGGGAAAATTCGGCCGGCACGGGCGGACCGCTGCGTCTCGCTTGAAAAGGTTGCGACGGGCGGGTCAATTTCGCAACTCCGCTCAGCCGCAGCTCAGTAGTCAGTTCCACTTGTTGACCATGCGTTGACTCAGGCTGGAAATACTTAAGCCTGATCTTGTCCCCCGGCCGGGCTTGAAGATCGGCTGCGGCCCATTCGTTGAGAACAACTTCATCTTCCCTTGGCGCGGGCACGAGCTTGCCCTCTTCGGCCTGCAACAATTGAAACTCAGCCCCGAACGGCAGAGCCGAAAACATCGAATAGGGAATCCCCGGCTGTGTCTCTGCCCCCACCTTGCCTGTTTCATTGACCAAATAGGTCAAGACGCGGGTCGCAGTTGGAACCAGTCGCTCAATTTCTCTCGCCAAGCCATCGTCAAAAACCAATTGCTCGGTCGTCAAACTGAGATAGTCAAACACGGGCGGACCACCTTCTGGGTCGGCCTGCTGCACCCGTTTGAGATTCAAACCAAGATCAGCCAAAGCAGGTTCGACATTCTTGGTCAATTCACGCA
>Ga0164293_10002845_pt1 | contig 14709 bp, 12 predicted proteins | sample GEODES118metaG_FD_111487 | JGI IMG/M metagenome (GOLD analysis project Ga0164293, IMG submission 111487) | Eutrophic lake water microbial communities from Lake Mendota, Wisconsin, USA - GEODES118 metaG | ecosystem: Environmental > Aquatic > Freshwater > Lake | place: USA: Lake Mendota...
CTGGCCACGTGAATTCAAGTTTCGAAAGTTGTATCTTGACCAGCTGATTGCAACTCCGAATGTGACCATCGCACTGAATGCCAACCTGGTCGATATTGAGTTTGGGGTTGCCAGCAAGTTTGTATCGTCAGCAAAATTCAAGAACTACAATGGCGATACCTACACAGCTTCTGCCGACAAGTATGTGATCGCCTGCGGTGGAATTGAGAATGCAAAGCTGTTGCTGAACTTCGCTGATTCTCATACTGAATTGATGGATGTTGCTGGAAACATTGGTCAGTACTTCATGGAACACCTCTGCTACTACAACTCCGCTTACATCATCACGGGCAAACAAGAAGTTGAGTATTTGCAGAAGTTGGTTGGTGGGCAGCCTTCTGATGTCGGCAACTATCAATGGGTCGCGGTTCCAAATGCCGATGCGCGTGCGAAGCACGATCTCGCTGCAAACGTGTCCATAACCCTCGACGACACGCGCTTCTTCCCGCCCGATACGATCCTCGCTGACCCGGTTACAAAAGGTGTGCAGTCGTTGATGAAGAATACGAAAGTGTCCGGATCAGATCAAATCATTTACTGCTTTCTTCGTGCAGAGCAACTTCCTAACCCAGAATCAAATATTCAGCTTTCGGACCAGCGTGACGAGCAGGGTTTGCGCCGGGTCACCTTGAACTGGGGATTTGATCCGCGTGATCTCAAGTCAATGGTGGGCACTGCGGGTTTGTTTGGTCAGGTTATAGCCAAACAAGATTTGGGCCGAGTCTGCATGACTCCCCCCGATGGCCAGAGCCAGTGGACAACGATTTACGGGGGCTACCACCACATGGGTACCACTCGTATGTCTGAAACTGCCGAACACGGCGTCGTTGACACCAACTGCCGCGTACACGGAATCGACAACCTTTATATGGGTGGCTCATCGGTCTTTTCAACTGGGGGTTGGGCTAACCCAACCATCAACGTTGTTGCATTTGCCGTGCGGCTTGCTGAACACTTGAAGCAGGTTTGAGATGAGTGAAGTTTCACGACGCAAGTTCATCATCGGTGGTTCGGCGGTAGCAGCCGTGGCAGCTATCGCAACCTCGACCTCATTGATCGGCGAAGATTCCAAACAAACCTCGTTAATCGCAAAGCCCACTTCAACTCCCGAGCCACGAATTGACCCAGCAGTTGATCCAGCTTCATGGTTTGACTCACCGGCAGACATTGCGGTTCTTGGTGCTGCTCCGCTTGGGGTAACGATTCGCGGTAGTAGCGAGCAGCAATCGGTGTCGAGTATCAAATCGCTTGAAGAGTATGTAGCCGTTGTAGAACTAGAACAACAGGTGGGCACTTTGCAACAGTTGGGAAACTGGTTTCTTACGCCAACTGAAGTTGCAGTCGCACAGCGAATCAGTAAGACATCCGTCTGACACAATTTCGCCTCGTGATTAACCAATGACCGACGGCAATTCTGAATCAATCAAAGAAAAAGTTCGGGCACTCCTAAATCGTGCCAACCATCCAAACACCCCTCAGCCCGAGGCAGAAACTGCGATTGAGCTGGCATTTCGTTTAATGCAAAAGCATGGCCTATCCGAATCGGAGATTGGTGGCGTGAAGGATGGCTCCTCTGCCGAAATAGTCGTGAAGCGTGTGGCTGTGAGGGGCAAGTATCGGGTGCAACGCCAAAATCTCTTGTATGTAATCGCTCGGCATCATTCTTGTGTTGGCTATAGGGATGACGATGATGGTGATGCTTGTGTGGTGGTTCTCTACGGCCGCGAGTCGGATATTTTTGCCGCTGAAACCATCTTTGCAACCGCAGATTTGCTCGGTACTCGGCTTTTGCCACGTGGCGATCGCTCGGCGCGCACCGCTTGGTGGCAGGGTTTTCGGCGCGGGATTGATGAATCTTTGGGTAAGGCGCATAAAGAGTTTGTGGTTGACTCTCCTGGGGCAGGGCTTGTGCTCGCCGATCGTGTGGAGCGGGCCACCTCATACCTTCGCGCACACGGGCCGCGTCTGACTTCCAACTATTCATATGTGGCAGCGGGATCAGACGCATATGCAAGTGGGCGCTCTGCTGGCCGTGGTTTTTCATCCCCTGGTGGCACTTTCGGTTCGGGGATTCGTGGAGAAATTGGATGACCAGTATCAGTCAATTTATTGAAGATGCAAAACTCGCAGCAGGTAACTACCAACGCTGCGATCACGAATCGGCACTGTGTTACGCGGTTGAAGGAGTTGTTGAAACGGCCCACGGCTGGAAAAGACTCTCAAAACCAGAGCTCGCCTTATTTGTGGATGCCGTGTGTGACACCGAAGGCATAGATTCACCAGAAATCTCGCATCTGCGTCGCACTGGCAGTGTCATCGCATCAGCGGATATTGAGTACCACTCGATCGAATTTCGGGGCAGCACTGTGAATGTGGGTTCAGTGTTGCACGAGATTGCACATCTCACTGCGGGTGCTAGTGGTCACGGAATCGTTTTTCGGAACGAGTTTGTGCGCCTAGTGCGCCGGCACTCAAGCGTTGAGCATGCCGCGTTCTTGCACGCCGTTATGCAAGGTGTTGGTCTTGAAGTTGCTCCATGGCAGGCGCTTAGCTAGTCAGACCAGTTGGTGGTGTTCAGTAGTTCAACCACACCGCGCGCGAATTCAAGAAAACGCTTCATCGTGTAATCGAAATCTTTGCCACAAAGCTCTTCTCCAGTTATGGACCACACGATCCAAGCATGTGCACGATCCGAGGTGGTCACATCGAACCACACTCCGTCAGGCTTAACCGAAAGTGAATCACTCAATCGGTTCCAGACACCCTTAGCGTTCCAGTGCGCACCACATTCGGTCAGCACCGCTACTTCAGCAACATGGTTGGGATCGTCTGTAGTGGCACAACCAAGAAAAATGTCGAGCCCTTCAAGCGCTAGCTGGGTGATGGAGTCATCATCCCACCGAGTGCAGTCATTTTCTGCGCCCTCAAGAATCAGCCAGTCAAAAACATATGACTCATAGGGGCTCAGGCGAGTGAGTGCCTGATTCTGATAATGGTCGGAGTCTTTTTCGCTCACTTGACCTCCTGGTCCGCTCAAAAATGACGGTATTCAGGGGGTGTATCAGGGTCACTCGGGTTCTTCGATTCCCTTGTAATCAGGGTTAAGAATGAATTGCCCGCTTATTACTCGGTCCCCATAGCCCTCGGAGTCGAAAACCAGCCCAACTGCCAAGAGGCCTTTAGCAATCGGGAAACTAAGTGTGACCGTTTGAGTCGTATCCGCGGGCATAACTTCTACGAATGGATCGTTTGACGGCGTGACTGAGTTGAGGTCCGATGTGTATACGCGGAAAGAATCCCTGTCGATCTTCACTGGCGTGAGCGCCCCATTGCGAAACTGAATGGTGACTTCTAGTTCGCGAGCGGGTGCGTCTTCCACGGTGAAGGCATTCCCTTTTAATCCGGTCACCATTATCTGCACGTTGCCCATACCGGCGAGCATGTTCATTGTGTAGGGGACTGGGTTGATGTCACCAGGAAGCTGGGGATTGAGCCCTTTTTGTACAGTCGTGGAGGTTTCTTCAGCGGTGTTCGAGTCGCTGCAGGCAGGCAAAATCAACAACATGCCAGTTACTACAGCGGCGATGATTCGTTTTCTGATGAGTATCACTTTACGTTGACATTCTTGTTGGCTGCCAGGCGTTCAATCAGTCTTGGTGGGAGCACCACAATTGCGATCAGGCACAGCAACACAAGCATGTAGATGATCACAGGCGTGGAGTGTTCTCGTGGTGGCACCTCAATCGGAGAGGCAATGGCTGACGACACTTGTCCGCCGCTAGAGCCCGAACCACTGGTATCAATCTCAATTACGTTGCCTTCGGAGTCGATGATGGTGCTGGGTGTGGTGTCACCATTGCCACCTCCAGACCCATCTGGTGTGGTGTTGGGTGTGCCGTCTGGGTTAGTGCTCGACGTGGTTTCGCCTGGAGTAGTTGTGTCTGTGGTTTCATCATCTTCACCGCCGGACATGAAGTCACCGGTGAGAGTTGGGTTTGAACAGCTAGACAAGCTCGGTGCTGGTGCCGCGCCAGGAATCTTTGCCATTGCTGTGAACGCCGCCTGTACGAGGTTCTTGGGAAGTGGGGAGTATCCCAACTGTTCAGCCTTCTGTTGGCCAGCACAAACGAAGTATGCGATGAACTTGGAAAGAGCTTCACCCTTTTCTTCACTAAATGGTGCCGCGGTTGTTGTCGGAACAATCATGTATGAGTAGCTAGAGACTGGATAAGCATCAGCATTGCTGTTGTTGTAAACACCAGTGAGTACCTGTGTGCCGTCGGGATTCAGAGTTGCCCCAGTGAGGGCGAGTGCAACCGAACGCGCAGTCGGCTGCGCATAGTTGCCCGCCTTGTTCTTGATTGATGCAACAGGGAACCCGCGTTCTTTGGCGTATCCGTACTCAACGTAAGTAATTGCACCATCGTTGTACGGTGCACCAACAAAGTTGGCCACACCGTCTGAATACTGCTGTGCAGCAAAGTTCAAGCTTCCCGGATTCGGATAGAGCGAAGTTGCTACACAGTTTGAGCCGAGTCCCGCCAGACCACAGAAGGTATTCCATTCGGTTGGAGTCTGTGACTTCATGTATTCAGTGAACTGTGCAGAAGTGCCTGAGCCATCTGATCGAATTACAACTTTGATAGGAAGATTTGGCAGGGATAGTGATGGATTATCTGCCTTGATGCTTGCATCGTTCCAATTACGTACTGCACCAGTGAAGATTTTCGCCAGTGTGGCTGGGCTCAGCTGTAAGTTGCGCACCTGCGATCCATTGATCTTGAGGTTGTACATAAACGCAGTGCCACCGGCAACGATCGGCAAGTAGGCATACGGGCGTCGGGCCGCTTCACTAATTTCGTTCACACCACCGTCGTTGTTAAACGGAATTTCTGATACCGCAAAGTCAACCTGGGATTGGTAGTAGTACACGCGGCCTGAGGTGGAGCCGACACCCTGATAGTTGATGGTCAAGCCCTGGCGCGCAACGTCAGCGCGCCACTGATCAACAGCAATCTGGCTCCACGTAGATCCAGCGCCGTCAACTGTGACTGCAGCAGAGGCGGGTGACACCGAAACAATGCTGGATAAACCGATGAGTCCCGTCGCTGCAAGGATTCTGAGTTTTCCGACTCGCATCTTGGTCATCCGAAATGTCCGCTGACGTAAGCATTGGTGCGCTCATCGCGCGGTGTGGTGAAAATTTTCGCAGTGAGGTCAGCTTCAACGATGCGCCCAGGCTGATTTTCTTCAGCAAGGAAGAAAGCACAGAACTTGGAGACACGCTGAGCTTGCTGCATATTGTGAGTCACAATGACGATCGTGATCGTGTCACTCAATTCTTGGATTGTCTCTTCAATGCGCCGAGTTGAAGATGGATCCAGGGCAGAGCAGGGCTCGTCCATCAACAGCACCTGTGGCTTCACCGCGAGCGAACGCGCAATGCATAGACGCTGCTGTTGACCACCAGAAAGTGCGCGCCCTGGCTCACCGAGCCGATCCTTGACTTCCTTCCAGAGCCCCGCCCGCTGTAGTGAAGTTTCGAGAATGTCGTCACGCTCGTGGCGGTCAACCTTGAGCCCAGACAACCGAAGACCCGAAAGTACATTCTCCGCAATGGTCATTGCTGGGAATGGGTTTGGCTTCTGGAAAACCATTCCGATGTGGCGGCGCACCTCAGTCAGGGGCATTGCTCCGCGGTAGATGTCGTCACCGTTGAGTTGGATCTCGCCAGCAAGGCTTGCTCCTGGAACGAGTTCGTGCATGCGATTCAATGTGCGAAGGAACGTTGACTTCCCACATCCCGATGGGCCGATGAGCGCCGTTACCTCGAGCGGTCGCATCACAAGGTTGACGCCCTCGAGCACTTTTTTCTCGCCGAACCAACAAGACACATTTCGTGCTGAGAGCCCACGTGGGGATTCAATGAAGACCTCACCGGCAGAGTCAATGATTGACTGGTCGCCACTCGAAGTGTTTGAAATTGGTGATGTTGTGGATTGGGTGTTGATAGTGCTCATGCCAAGCCTTTCTTCTGTAGACGTTTGCGTTTGAACTTGCTGATGTGATCTGGGCCACGACCGCCGAGCATGCGGGCGGTTACGAACAACACGAGTACGAGGATCAGTAGCACGAGTGCTCCGGTCCACGCGCGTTGGATCTGTGCTTCTTGAGGAAAGCGAACTAAGCGAAAGACAAAGAAAGGCAAAGCGTCTTGCTTGCCGCCAAATGGGTTGGTGTTAACCACGAAGGCACCGCCTACGGTGAGAATCAGTGGCGCAGTTTCACCGATGACTCGGGCGATACCAAGAATCACCGCGGTGGCGAGCCCTGAACGCGAAGTTGGGAGAACAACAGTGCTCGTTGTACGCCAGTCGGTTCCGCCGAGGGCAAGTGATGCTTCGCGGAGTCCACCTGGCACCAAGCGCAAGACCACTTCCGCAGTGCGTGTGACGGTGGGGAGGAAGAGCACCGATAGTGCCAATGCTCCAGCAAAACCGGACTGTTGTTGGCCGAGTGCGAGAATCCACGATGCGTAGATAAACAAACCAGCAACGATTGAAGGCACAGCGCTCATTGCGTCGGTAAGGGTGCGCAGTAATCCAGCGAATCGACCCTTTACTTCATTTAGATACACAGCTGATAGCACGCCGAGGGGAATTGAAATTATTGCGGCGAGACCAACTTGTTGCAGTGTGCCGATGATTGCGTGTGCGCCGCCACCTTCGGTCGCATCGCTTAGAGCACCCACATAGCGTTGATCTTCGGTGAAGAAGCGCGGGCGCAGTGCATGGTATCCCTTGCCAATCACATAGAAAACGACAAGCACAAGTGGCACTAGGACAAGAAGCGCACTTGACCAGACGACAACCTTCGCTACGAGGTCTTGCGATGCGATCTTTCCGAATCGACGACGGGAATTGACCAACACGATGGCGATAAAGATGATGTACGTGATCAGCCAAAAGCCAAGCGCACCATCAAAGGGCAGAAGCACGTAGAGAAGAAACCATGTGGAAGCAAGTGCAGTAGCGAACGAAAGTGTCACCGTTGCAACTTCGTCTGGGTTGAACCGTTTGGGTTTGATTCTCTCTTCCACGATCTCGGACATTTCAGATCTCCGTCTGCGCGCCGGAGCGGCCTTTACCGACGATCACCGACGCAATCGCATTTACTAACAGTGTCAACAAGAACAGAGCTAAGCCCGCAGCCATGAGAGCCGAGATTCCATTGGCATTGGATTCGCTGAACTTCAGTGCGATCAGCGCTGCAATTGAGTTGCTGCCTTGCTCCATGATCGAGAATTGACGCACAAACATTGGTGAGATGATCAGTGTTACAGCAATGGTTTCACCGAGTGCGCGCCCAAGACCGAGCATTGCGCCACCAATAATGCCGCCGCGGCCAAACGGCAGCACCACGTCTCTAATCACGCCCCATTTGGTTCCACCAAGTGCAAGTGCTGCTTCTTGTTCACCCATTGGAGCTTGGGCAAAGACTTCACGCATCACCGATGTGCACAAGGGGATAACCATCAAGGAGACAACAACACCTGCCACAAAGGTTGATGCTGCAAACTGTCCGATTGAGTGTGGTGCTGGGCCACTCGCCTTGAAGAGCGGAATCCAGCCGAGGTTGTCGCCCATCCATTTTCCAACGGTGATGAGCCGTGGCTGCAGGTAGAACAATCCCCAGAGGCCATAGATGAGACTTGGAATTGCGGCAAGTAGGTCAACCAACGAGGTGAGCGGTCGACGAATCTTTGCTGGGGCGTATTGCGTGATGAAAAGTGCTGTTGCAATTGAGATCGGTACTGCAATGAAAAGCGCAACCAACGAAATTTGAATCGTGTAGGGGAGTACTGCGCCGATACCGAAATCGCCACCTTGGTCAGGTGCCCACATTTCGGTTGTAAGAAATGAAAATCCCGCTTTGCGAAGTGCGGATGCGCCGCGGAAGAGCAAAAATCCGCCAATGAGAGCCATTAAGGCGAGAGTTGTGAATCCTGCTGCGGTCGCAACTCCGCGGTAGATGCGGTCTGGAACGTCGCGACGAACTGCAATCTCGATGCGTTCTTCTGGAACGACCGTTTCAGTTTGCTCTTGGATTGGAATCACGCTTTTCGCACTGTCTCTTTGGGTTCGCGCAGGGACCGAATCACGAACACTGCAAGTCAAACAACCCGAGGTAGCGGACACCTATCCCAATGGTTATGCCAAGGTGAACGCGAGATTAAATGAGAAGATTCGCCTTATAAAACAAGGTCCTGCGGTGGTACAAACTACGCGTGCCGTCTTCTCGTTATGCCCAATCAGTGCTGCAAAAACTGCTGATTCTCTTTGGCATCGCGTTGATGGGTGTTGGCTTCATTGGCATCCGCACCGTGGACGCTTCAATTCCTCGAACTGCTGCCCTTGACCCCACTCGAAGTGCCTCTGCCTCAAAGACTGAGGGTCTTGACAACGAAGTGATCACGGTCAGCTGGTCGGGATTTGGGCCCACTGGCCAGGATGGTTCTAACCAAACAGTCGTACTGCAGTGCAGTGCCAATCCACAGACCGTGGCCGACTGCTTCACCGCCGATCCGTATCCAGCAATTGCCAACGGCAATCGCAAACTAGGCCGCACACTGGATGACGGCACAGGCAGCGTGCAGTTCGAGGTGCGGCCCGCTGCGCAGTTGCCGGTGCTGAATTGCTCGGAAAGCAACCCGTGCTCAGTTTTGGTCTACGAAAGTGGTGAATCTTCAATACCCGCAGACGGTTTACCTCAGACCGCAGCAGTAGTGGCCTTGGAGTTTGCGCCAAGCGTGGCAGACTGCCCACCCGTTACGGACTTTGATCTCCGATTCGATGGCTCGGCCTCGGCATCCACGCTTTTTTATCGATGGGCTGCTGAGAAATGCGACGGCCGCAACGCCATAGTTATCGACTACACCACTGGAGGCGATAACACAGGCCGCGAAAACTTCCTCGCTGGATTAGTCGACGGTGGCGTGACTGGATTGGCTGCTTCGAAATACGAACTTGAATCACACAGTGAAATTGAAGATTTCGAGTATGCGCCGGTAGACCTCACCGCTGTGGCCGTGGTCGTAAACATGCGTGACCCTATGACGGGTGAGCCGATCACGGATCTCACTCTCAGCCCGCGCCTCGTAGCACGCCTGATCACGGATTCGGATGTTACGAACCTTTTTACCGATCCCGAATTTCGTCGCCTGAATGCAAGGGTCAGGTTGCCACTAAACGGGCTTGAGTACCCCGTGTTGCGAGCAGAAAAAAACTCTGACTCCTACATAGTCACTTCGTGGCTGGTCAGCGATGAGGACACATCACTGTTCCTTGCCGATGAGGACGTGTACAACAAACCAGTAAATGACGCATATATCGGTCTGGAATATCCGCGTGACATTTTTGAAAATGTTGCACAGTCTGCAAACTTCTTGCCGCGTCAAGGCCAAATAAATGTTGCATTGAAGATGTTCTATGGAATTTCACCTTCGGGAACCACGCCGCTTAACCCAACCGAAATAGGTCTACTTGGTATCGTCGATTTCCCGACCGCACAGAGATTTGGGCTACCAACCGCGAAACTTGTGAACGCAGCTGGAGTGGCGGTGGCGCCAACAGAAGAGTCGATCCTTGCCGGTTTTGAATCGATGAGCACCTTGCGCAATGGGACGAAGGTCAACGATTTCTCCAGCACTAATGAGGATGCTTATCCGCTGGTGAAGGTCGACTACATGATGGTCCCGACCAAAGGTATAGACAATGAAAAAAACGAGTCCCTGCAGGCGTTTTTGAAGTTTGTGGTGGGTGCGGGGCAAGACATCTTGCTGCCGGGTTATGTCGAGCTTCCCGATGATTTAAAGTCTCAAACTTTGGAAGTTATCGAGTCGCTACAGGACAACCTGATTCCTGAATCCACAACTTCCACAACTACATCCACAACCACAACGACCGTGTACACACCCGACACCACCGACTACGGCAGCTACGACACAACAACCACTACAAGCACACCAGTCACGACAACAACTACAAGCACGCCGACAGTGATAGTCGGTCGTCCCGCACTCGAAACCCTCCCTCGTGGGCAATCCCTTCAGACCGTGCCGTTTATCTTCCTAGGTGGGATCATGTCTTCTATTGGAGCGTTCTGGGGACGGATTCGGAAAGGTCCTAAAAAATGAATTCCCGACGTTGGCAATGGTGTGCAGGAACTATCGGGGTTTTGATTTTTGGGTTCATGCTGAATGTATTTGTCATTTCCGATATCTCGCATGATCGTGCCCAACGGCTGCTTTATGCAGAGTTTCGGTCCTCTCTGAAAAATGGTGGTGCACCAGTTGATAGCCCGATAGCAGAGGGAACTCCAGTAGCGATTATCAAAATCCCAAGTATTGATGTAGACGAGGTAGTTGTCGAAGGGACATCATCACGAGACCTTCAGCGTGGAGTGGGTCACCTTAGGAGTTCGGCGTTGCCTGGCCAATACGGAACTTCAGTGTTGATTGGCAGGCGCACATCTTTTGGCGGTGTGTTCGGAAAGATTGGTTCCCTGGAGCCAGGCGATGAGATCCAGGTGGTAAGTGCTCAGGGCACCACTACTTATCGTGTTGCATCGAAAGACACTTTTGGCGGCGAAGATGCGGCAGCTTTTGCGCCTGCAGGCAATGCACTCCGTCTAGTTACCTCTGCCAGCACTTTTGGTACCAGTAAACGGCTTTCAGTCCTCGCTCTAGCTGAGAAAGGAACCGCATTCCCGGTCGGCTTAAAGAGTGTGATTTCGCCGGTATCACTTGATGAACTTGGTGCAAATATGAATCACCAAAACGCAGGAAGTTTGCTTGTTTGGCTGCAGATCTTGATCGCGGCTTTAGCGGGTGCGATTTGGGCGGTGAGTCGCTGGGGTCTGCGAAGTGCATGGCCGATGGTGTCGCCGGTGATCTTGGTCGTGCTCTATGTGGTTTCGAATCAGTTGATCGGAATCTTGCCGTCATATTTCTAAGTTAACTTTCCGTTTTCTTTCACGGGAGTTTCACTGGTGTTCACCTTGGCAACAAGAACGCGCAACCTTCATCAAGTTGAATTACCTCGTTGCATCAAGCACACATTCAATGGAGGGAAAGCCTTGTCACTCAAAAAGCTCAAACTAAAGGTTGCGGCAGCCGCAACGGCAGCGGCAATTGGAGCACCGCTGTTCATCGGGGTAGGGGCAGCATCTGCCACGACCTCATCTGAAACTGGTGGGAACAACGGGTCCACAAAGGTGATCGCAATGGCGGGATCCGATACGACCTCGCTCGTAATGGAAGCAGTCGCTACTGCGTATAACCAGTCGTCGGGCAACAAAGATCGCGATCGGGTGGTCAACATTCCGCCGCTCCATCACGTGGCTGCAAACCTTGGTGGTACCCCACTTGCTGATGGCACGGGCAGTTTCGCCGGTGGCTCCGAGCAAGGAGCTTCGTACACAGCAACCAAGGGTTATCTCGCCGCCGCCCGCATGGGTTGGCCCTCAGGCGCATTTGTGCCTGGCGATGACGACTGCAAGCAGCAGCGCCTTTATGGCGGTGAGGGCGCAGTTGACGTTGGAACTTCCACCAGCGGTAACACCACACCGAACGCTGCAATAGACACCACGAACGACGTGTACTCCACGTTTGCTGACATTCGCGACCTAAACGGCGATAGCGATTTTGACGATGTGAATGAGAAGATTGAACTCGGACTCGTTGCGCCGAATGGATCGGGTTCTGGTCGAACCGCCGCCCTTGATGAGACCAACAACCCGGAAGGGTGTCTCGACATCGCTCGTTCATCAAGTGCGCCATCTTCATCACAGCAGGCGTCTTTTGATACTTGGGGATTCGCGCTTGACGCAATCGGCTGGACCTACTTCACCGGTAACACTCATGGCGTGACATCGCTTTTGAAGTCGCAACTGACCCAGGTTTACACCTGTGACGCCGGCACCAATACCCCACAGTTTCAAACCTGGGAAGAACTCGGTGCCAGCGATTCGAATAAGGCCAATCCGATCAAGCCCTACCGCGTGCAGCCAGGTTCAGGCACGGCAACCGATGTGGCCCAGACGTTGATTGGTCTTACGTCGGCGTCTGATTCAGCCTTCACAAACTGCTCTTCACCTGGATCGATCTTCCCGACCGTGCAGGAGCATGATTGCAATGCGGTAGCCGATGCCGACAAGCCCGACGCAATTTGCTTCTACGGCTACAGCCGCTGGCGTATCCAGGCTTCGGGTATCGAGGTCGATAAGCGTAATGGCGCGAAGTTCGGACGCTTCCGTGCAACTGAAGTAGCTACGGCACTTTTGCCAACACCCAGCACGATCAATGAAACCTCCGCTCGTTACGCAGGTACACGTATCGTGTACAACCTCGTATACCGCGGTGCTTCGGGATCAACCACCATGCCGTCATTCAATGATGCTTTGGCAGTGGTCGGTGTGCGACCAACAGCCGAGGGCGGCGAAGTTGGCTTCCTATGCAAGGGCGGAGCTGCGACTCGCATTATTCGCCTTTATGGTTTGATCCCTCTTCGTTCAGCTCAGACTGATGCCGCTGGCGGATACCCAGATTCCTCCTGCCGCCACAACTTGTACTCGCTCTAAGCGATTGAACGGGACAAAACCATGACTTCAAAATTCAAAGCAGCCTTGATGGTTGCCGCAACTTCGGTTGCGGTAACCACAGTGGCTCCAATGTTGGCCAATGCGGCCAGCCTGCGCACGGGTACGAGTCTGCTATCGGGGATAACTCCTGATGCGGCGATTGAATACTTCAAAGTGTCAAGCAACGGTGAGTGGGGCGTGTTCTCTTCAGACGCCACAAACCTCGTCGCAGATGACACCAATGATGCAACCGATGTATTCGTGATCGAGCTGAGCACTGGAGACATCACTCGCGTGAGTGTCTACCCCAATGGCTCAGAGGGGCTTGCGGGTAACAACTCGTTGCTCCCGGCCATATGCGGTTCTGGCCGCATCGTTGCATTCCAGACCCTCGAAGACTTTGATCTCGAGAACGACTACAACAGCGCACAGGACATCTACTGGGTGGATCGTGATGCCGACGATGATGGCACTTACGACGAGTACAACCAAGACGGCGCCGTCACAATGAGCCGTGCAAGTATCGGCACAAACTTTGATGAAGTTTTCGATGCTGCGCAGAATGCGGCGATCAGTGACAACTGTGAGTGGATTGCATATGACACCTCCGACATCCTCGAAGTGGGCGACATAAATAGTGAAATTGACGTTTATGCCCATTCAACAGTTGATGACACCAATGTGTTGATCTCGGCAAGCCTGGCTGCTGGTGGTGAAGGTGGCGGCGGGGAGCTTCCCGTTCTCAGTTCAACCGGCAAGTTCATCTCATTCGTTGCTACTGGCACCGATATTGTGGAGGCAACTGGCGGAAAGTCGGGTGTAGTTCTGATCAATCGCGATGCTGACAGCGACGACACATTCGATGAATCGGCCACTGGCGCGATCACACGAGAATACGTGTCAAAGAGCACAGCGGGTGTGGCAAGTAACGGAACGACTGATCGTTCCACCCCGCCAGCGATGACTTCGGATGCGTCGTGTATTGCGTTCAAGATGACTAACGCAAATGATCTTGACGACAGTGTGGTAGCAAGTAATGCAATTTACCTTCGTAATCGCACCGCTAGTACCACTGAAGTCGTCAGCGTGAACGATGGATTATCAGCAACTGAGGTGTCGAACCCGGCCGTGTCGAGTGATTGTCGCTTCGTGTCATTTGACTCGGGAGATGCTGATTTCGTGCTGGGCGACACTAATGCAAAGCGAGACGTCTTTATTCGCGATCTCGCATTGGATGCCACCACACGTGTCAGTGTCAGTTCTAGCGGCACGCAAGCCATCGACGACTCAACAAATGCAGCGCTGACCTTAAACGCGGGTTTGCCAGAGGCGTACATCCTCAATCAAAGTGCGGTCGCTGGTTCGACAGGTACCTTCTCGTATCCGGTTCCGTTGCGGGTTGCGGTGAGTGAATTGGTTAGCAACACTCTTGCCGTGCGCAAAGGCGCTGGTACCAGTGTGGTTTCAAATGGTTCCTTTGTTACTGATTCAGTGCTGAATATCAGCCACACTGCTTCAGGAATTCTAGGTACAAGCACCTTGAAGACCGAGAAAAGTATCGCAACCGCCAAGACCGCAGCTGGTGCATTCAGTACCGAAAAGACCGCATCTGTAACGCCTACCAACGGCACTTTCGCAGCTCAGACTAAGAGCGGGATCGCAATTGCGGCGGGGCAAACACTGTGCTTCCGATCAAGTGTTACTTCGGGTTCATTATTGGACACCACATCTTCAACCTGTGTGGCGCGTCCTCTGAGCATGACTTCCACTCTGATCCAACGCTCAAGTGGTTCTCTGGCTTGGACCAAGGTAGGCACTACCTATAGGACTAAGGCAAAGAATGCGAAATTGACAATGACTGGTGTGACTGGCCGTAAGTTTGTATTGGTAGCAACTAAGTGCAACGGATGCGGCACTGTGCAGGTGAAGTTGGGTACCAAGACGTTCAACATCAACCTTCAGGCGGGTTCGACTCAGAACAATGTATTGATCCCGATCAACTTCACTGGCGTTACGAACAACATCACGGGA
>Ga0164293_10002847_pt1 | contig 14703 bp, 12 predicted proteins | sample GEODES118metaG_FD_111487 | JGI IMG/M metagenome (GOLD analysis project Ga0164293, IMG submission 111487) | Eutrophic lake water microbial communities from Lake Mendota, Wisconsin, USA - GEODES118 metaG | ecosystem: Environmental > Aquatic > Freshwater > Lake | place: USA: Lake Mendota...
AGGGGTCTTGACCCAAACCGCGACTTTTCGCCCCAAAGGCCTCAACGGCCGCCTCTACTGGTACGCCGTCTCCCCCCTGCATCACTTCATCTTTGAGGGGATGCTCCGGCGTATCGCAGGGAACGTGTAAGGCCGGGTTGGGTTGGTGATAGATGGGTTGGGATGGTGAAAGAAGGGTTGGGTTGGCGGCACTTCACTTCAAGGGTCTTTGCCATTCTTCGAAGAAACCCTGACCCCAGCCCTGATCTTGGTCGCCTTAGGGTTGGTTTCGTGCCAAAAGAAGGTACCTGAACAAGCGGCCAAAAGGGACATGTCGTTTTATCCCCTTTGGCACGGAAAATCCTTGACCTAAGGACAAACCAAAATCCAAGAATTGAGTTCGGCCCAACACCAACGCAGGGTAGCCGAAACGGCCTAACCCTTTACGTTGGATTGGAACGATTGGACCAACAACCTGGTCGGTCTCTCCAATCAAGGGCCAACCATCAACAAACGCCTCTGTTTGGGAAAATCAAGCTTTGTTTGACTTTGACAACAGAGCCGTTCCCGCTCTTACGGAATTTGGGCCTGTCGAAGCCAAAAAGGCGCCGATTCATATAAAATCACATTTTCCGTCTAAAATCCTGGCTGCTGGTTGGGATACCCTGAAATTGACCTTGTTTGTCAAAAAATCAAGAAAACGCTTTTCCATCTAAAAAACAGAAGAAAATATCCTAATTTCAACAATAATTCCAGATTCGTTTAATTTATTACATCCCAAAAACCATGAAAAACAAACATTTGGCCACGGAAAATAGAGGCTATAGAACTGCACAAAGCCAGCAATTTTGAGAAGTATAGGGGATAAGGAATAGCGCCTATAAGTAAGTTAGGCAACATATAAAAACCCAAAACAAAATATTATGCAAGGATTAAAACAACTTTTGGACTTACCAGATGAAATCAAAGAACAAATTATCAATGACTTTGGAAGTGTAGGAAACCTCTACAGAAAAGTTTTTGATTTGAATCAAGAAGAGTATAAACTGACAGGAAACAATTCTCCCAGAATAGCAGAAATTCAGAACGAATTATATGATATTGAAGAGAAATTAGAATCATATGGTGTAACTGACGGAAGAGACATTACAACTGATATATCATCTGATTTTGGAGATATAATAGTAAGTAAAAGAATTGACGATTTAAATAGATTCCTTCAGCCACTTGGAACTGACTTCGAAACTATGCAAATATGGCTGAAAGAGAATTACGGAATATAAATCCATATAATGAAAGACTTTTTAATTATCAAAGCTTGCGGTCATAAAGACGAAAATCTTGAGATAGAGAATATCAAAACTCTAGCGGAACTTTATGGAATGAATACGAAAGTTGTTTGCATTGAAAACTACGATTCACTTCAACAGGCACTTACGAGTAACGGACAATTTGATTACATCTATCTGAGTTCACACGGTGGTAATGATGGGTTTTGTAATGAACTAAGAACACTTGATGTAAAATGGATGGAGTTTGGTGAACTTATTTGTGAATCTGATTGCCTTAAAGGAAATAGTATTTTGTTGCTTTCCTGCTGTAGAGGTGGTTTAAATGAAGTTGCTTATGATATGTTTTGGAACTGTTTGAAAATTGAATATGTCGTTGGTCCTAGACAAAGTTTAACTTCCTCAGACCTCTTGATTGGATTTCATTTATTACTATATAATTTGGAACACAGAGGAATTGATCCTATTGTCGCTTGTGACAAAGTTTTAAAGGGTACGGATATTAGATTCAAGTGTTTTGACAGGATGGAGACCGAATCAGACCCCGCCTTTATTGCAAGATGTAAGGAACTTGATAAACAATTTGACTTAGAATGAATACGTTGCCTAACAGCACCTACCCAAAAGTGGCGGTTCAGTGGTTAAATCAAGCTTTGTGCTTCTATCAAAGTTCGTGCTTGGTTGACAGTGAAGTGCTTCGAAATCGCCACCTTCGGGTAGCTGCAAAACGTTGGCAGCAAGTGTAACGGACGACCCGACAACAACAAACAGACGACTAAAACGAGAAAAAAGTAAACCATTTTGACAAGTGACCAAGGACATAGAATCGATATTACAAACGGAAAACGAGTAAGCCGACACTCATTGCCGACCCTATATTTTTTATTTTTTTTCCACCCGCATTTTTTAAAAACAATTTTAAGCCAACCCGCAAGTGGCACATTTGGCTTTGCCCCAACACACAGAGCCGACCCTTCGCAAAGCCAAAAGAGCCACTTTTTTGCCTACGCACAGACAAAATGTATAAATTTAAAGTCTAAGTTTTTAAACCTAAACAATTAATAGAATTATCAAATTAGTATGAGAAAATTGAAGTTCATTGACTTATTCGCAGGACTTGGCGGTTTTCATCTTGCCTTGGCAGACCTAGGACATAAATGTGTTTTTGCGAGTGAACTCAATCAAGAGTTAAGAGAACTTTACGAGAAAAACCATAAAACAAAAATTCAAGGCGATATAAACCAAGTTGATATAAATTCAATTCCACCTCACGACATTTTATGTGCAGGTTTTCCTTGTCAGCCATTTTCAAAAGCAGGTGCACAATTGGGTCTTGACGACCCAAGAAACGGAAATTTGTTTTATCGTATAATGGAAATTCTACACGAACACGAACCCGAATTTGTGTTTTTGGAAAATGTACCAAACTTGAAAGGACACGATGACGGCAATACTTGGAAAGTAATTCATAAAGAACTTTCTAAACTCTATGATGTTCGTGAAGAAATTTTGTCTCCACATCATTTCGGCATACCGCAACATCGTTCAAGAATTTACATTGTCGGACGACTAAAAAAGAAAGGTGGTTTAAAAGATTTTCAGTTTCCCGAAAAACAAGAAAATGAAAATGTAAGTATTCACGACATCATCATTGAAGAGGATACTAACTTTATGACTTTGCGTCAAGACACGAAAAATCATTTAGAAGTTTGGCAAGAGTTTTTAGACAATTTGCAGCCCTCTGAAGTTCCACGCTTTCCAATTTGGGCAATGGAATTTGGAGCTGACTATCCATTTGAAGGTAAAGCACCAATCAAATTACGAAAAGCAGATTTAGAAGAAAAAAAAGGAACTTTTGGAAGGAAAATAAAAGGTAATTCGCTGGACGATATGCTTCAATGTTTACCCATTTACGCACAAGACGGAGTAAAAGACGATGAAAAAGAATTTCCTGATTGGAAAAAAAATTACATAAGAGCAAACAGAGAATTTTACAAAAAGCATAAAAGTTGGTTGAAAGACTGGATTCCAAAAATTCAAGAGTTTGAAAACAGTCACCAAAAATTTGAATGGAACTGTGGAGAAGTTCCTTTGACAATCAATGACAAAATTGTACAGTTCAGACCATCAGGAATACGAGTTAAAATGCCAACTTATTCTCCTGCGTTGGTTTTAACAACGACACAAATTCCAATTTTTCCTTGGCTTGGAAGATATATGACAAGAAAAGAAGCTGCAAGGCTTCAATGTATGGAAGAATTAATCGAATTGCCTCCAACAATTGCAAAAGCATTTAAATCTCTTGGAAATGCTGTTAATGTTGGTGTGGTTAAGAAAATAGCTGAAAATTTAATACAATGAGTGTAGAAACAGTTTCAATAAAAATACAGACGGGTGTTTACGGGCAATTCCGCAACCTGAATAATAAAGTTTGGTTTGCATTAGGCGAGTATGTAGATAATGCTGTTCAAAGTTTTGAAAACAACAAAGATTTGCTCAAAAAAGCACACAATGGAAAATATAAATTTGAAGTTAGAATACACATAGATAGAGAAAGCGACCAAATTAAAATTTATGACAATGCCGCTGGCATTGATTCAAAGAACTTTCAAAGAGCATTTGAACCTGCAAACATACCAATTGATAACAGGGGGTTACACGAATTTGGAATGGGAATGAAAACCGCCTCTATTTGGCTTGCTAACTTTTGGAGTGTAAGAACAGCAGCGTTAAACGAACTCGAAGAACGCTATGTTGAATTTGATTTGGATAAAGTTTTAAAAGAAAAGAAAGAAGTTCTCAAAGTAGAAAACACGAACAAAGAAAAATCAAAGCATTTTACCGAGATCACACTTTCTAAATTATCCCAAAATGCACCGTCAATAATGCAAATGGATAAAATTAGGAGACATTTAAGTAGTATTTACCGAAAGTTTATTCGCAATGGAGATTTACAACTTTATATAAACGATATTTTACTCACTTACGAAGAACCAGAAATTTTAAATGCACCATATTACACAGACCCAAAAGGAAAACCTGTTTTGTGGAAAAAGGAAATCAATTTTTCATCAGGCAAATACACAGTTACAGGCTTTATTGGTATTCTGAATACAATGAGTACAAGTGAAGTAAACGGTCTTTCACTTTTTAGAAGAGGCAGAATTATTGAAGGAAGCCACGATGAAAAATACAGACCAAAAGCAATTTGCGGACAAATCGGTTCACCACGTTACAAAAGGATTTTTGGCGAATTAGAATTAGAAGGCTTTGCAGTAAGTTTCAATAAAGGTAGTTTTCAAGAGCAAGAAGATTTAACCGCCTTAATGGAAGCTTTGCAGGCTGAAATTTCTGCAAAAGACTTTGACTTGTACACCCAAGGAGAAAAATACATCAAACCAAAAACGCAAGACGACAATGTGAAAGTTGCGAAAAGCATTGTCAGCAATATGAAGAAAGCAACCAAAGTAGAAAATCTAAAAGCAAAGGTTGAAACTTCACTAAAAGAAATAGACAACAAAAGTCTTGCAACCAAGAATGAACAACTTTCTAAGAAAGCAAAGGCAATTGACAGCCACGAAGATTTTATTGAAATAAAGGACGAACAAATCAAATTGAAATTTGAATTTATTTCCGAGCCATCAATTACAGATTTGTACACTTTGGAAATGGGTGAAAATGACGAGTTGTTTGATAAAACAGCAACTTTCAAATTGAATCTTGCACATCAATTTTTCACTCGATTTGAAAAGTTTAAATCTGATGAAGATTACCAACCAATAATTTCAATTATCCGTGCCTTAGTTTTAGCTGAGCTTGCAGCTTCATCACAAGGTGCAAAACACGCAGGGTATGTGAGAAACAACTTTAATAATTTTATACGCAATCTTTAAAACAATGAGTGAAACGATAAAGATAATTCAGCCAACGACAACCAATTTTCCAATTGTTCAAGGAGAAAGGACAGTTGATTTAATTGGTCGTTTTACTAAGTTAGATAATGAAGAACGAGAAAATTTATTGAACGAAACAACCTCAATTCTTTCTCAATGTGTCAGTCCAGTTGACACAATTGGAAGCACAACAGGAATTACTATTGGTTACGTTCAAAGCGGTAAAACAATGTCTTTTACAACGTTGACAGCATTGGCAATTGACAACGGTTTCAGAATTGTAATCTATTTTGCAGGAATTAAAAACAATCTTTTAGACCAAACAACAACACGTTTAAAGAAAGACCTTTTAACAGATAGCGACAACGCAAGGTTTTTCAAAGTGTATAAAAGCCCAACTATTGCCGATGATATTCACACAAAAATTCAACAAGCATTAAAGCTAAATCATAAACCAGCAATTTTAATCACAGTATTAAAACATTACAAACACATTAGCGAACTGACCAAGATTTTTAAAAAGGTAGAGGTAAGAGAAGCATTAGGAAACAACGGAGTTTTGATTATTGACGATGAAGCAGACCAAGCAAGTTTGAATACATATGCAAGAAAAAACAGCAAATCCGAAGACTGGGAAGATGATGAATTTAGTTCTACTTACTCAAGTATCTTGGATTTGAGAGCATCTCTTTCTAATCATTCATACATTCAGTACACAGCTACACCACAAGCACCGTTGCTCATAAACATTATGGATTTGCTTTCGCCTAATTTTCACGTTGTGCTGACACCGGGTAAAGCTTACACAGGCGGAAAAACATTTTTTGAAGATAACACCGACTTAATAATTACCATTCCAGATAATGAAGTTTATCATCATAAGCATAATCAACTATCAGAGAGCCCACAAAGTTTGATTGATGCTTTGCAGTTGTTTTTGATGGGGGTTGCCATAACTGTTAACATTCAACAGAAAGAAAAATTTCTTTCTATGATGATTCACGCAGATAGAGAACAAGATGCAAGTAAAAAATTTTACGGTTGGATAAAAAACCTTATCGGCATTTGGTCTGAAATTTTGAACTTAAACAGTAATGACCCAAGCAAAATTGAATTAGCTGAAGAATTTTACAAAAACTATGATGAAGCTGTAAGGCGAATTGAAAATCCGCCAAGTTTCGATGAAGTTATGGAAGAAGTTTTACAGGTAATTCTTGACACAAATATTGAATTAGTAATCAGTAATAATGCCGCAGGAAAACAAAAAAAGAACAATGAAATAAATTGGGCAAATTATTCTTCGCATATTTTGGTGGGTGCTGAAATGTTAAATAGAGGTTATACAGTTGAGGGCTTGGCAGTTTCTTATATGCCACGTTACAGTATTGGAAAATCTAATGCTGATACAATTCAACAACGTTGTAGATTTTTCGGTTACAAACGCAATTATCTTGATTCTTGTCGTGTATTTATTCCGCCAGATTCAACTCTTGAATACAGAGAATATGTAAAGCACGAAGAAATAATGCGGAATATGTTGAAAGCAAACACGCTTGAAAGAGCGGAGCAACTACTTATTCTTGACAGTTCTATGAATCCAACAAGGAACAATATCCTTTCAGCCGATGTAGTTTCACATAAGCTAAGCGGCTGGCGACAAATGAACACATTACAACAAATTGAAGAAAATATTTCGTTTGTTTCAGATTTCCTTTCTTCTCAAACATTCACTGACTTTAAGAATTTCGGTACACCCGACAGAAATCATCGTTATGTAAAACTTGAGATTGAAAATGTAATTGAGTTTTTGAAAGACTTCAAAATAATGAATATGCCTGATGCCTTGCGTAAATCTTCAACTATTCAATATTTACGATACTTAGCCGACAAACAGGAATTGAAACACGCTTACATTTTTGAAATGAGTTACGCTGTTGTCAATGGTCGTGAAAGAAGTTTAGATACAGAAAAAGATGTTTTGAAAATTAGCAACATTTTTTCAGGTCGTTCAACAAGTGGTTCACAAAGGTATCCAGGAGATAAGGGAATTCGTTTTGAAGATTCCTTTTGTATTCAAATTCACAAAATCAAATTAAAACATTCATCAATGCAATGGGGAAATAAAGTCCTTTATACTTTGGGTATATATTATCCTGAAGATTTTGCTCATTCATTTGTTGGAGTTGGTAAATAAGATGCAGAACATTTTTAAAATATTTCAAGACTTAAAAAATGAATCGCCTAGAAATGGGGACAGTTTTCCTATTGCAACATTGCCGACAATTAAAACCCATAAACTTGGAATTTCATTTAATGGACAGCCAATGTTTTTTATAAAATGTGATGAAAAAACAAAGGCAATATCATTAGATACAAATCTTGAATTTATATCCGTTCAGTACAACCGTCAATGCCAACTGATTAATAAGAAAGGAAAAATTGAAGAAGGTATTTACACAATCATTTCGTTAAAATCTGATTCCGATTATTTGCAGGAATATTTTTTAAAGATTGTTTTTGTACTCGTTAAAAACCTCTCGGAAAAGCCACTTTTAAAAGACCTGAAAATTGAAATTGAAAAGTTAATTAATCTTTTCACTAAGTTTTCAAAACCAGCTTTAAAAACAATTCAGGGACTTTGGGCTGAATTATTAATAATCGAACAATCAAAAAATCCTGACTACTTAATTAAATCGTGGCATAACTCAACTTCTGATAAATACGATTTCAATGACGGAAACGATAAAATTGAAGTAAAAAGCACATCTAAAAGCAGAAGAATTCACAACTTCTCATTAGAGCAACTAATTCCAAATACAAAATCAAAACTTATCGTTTCTTCAATTTTGACAATTGAAACTGGATCAGGAACGAGCATTTTTGATTTGATTGATATAATAGAATCAAAAACAAAAGACCAAACCTTAATCTATCGTATCAATGAAATGGTTGCTTCAACTCTTGGCAAAAACTTTGAGAAAGCGTTTGACATTTACTTTGACTATAAATTTTCTGTAGATTCTATTCAGCATTATGAAAGTGTTGATATTCCAACGATAAACATTAGCAATATTCCATCAAACATTATGAATGTGAGATTTAATTGTGATTTGACTGATGTAAGAACTGCAAACAAAACAAGAATAAAATCAAAACTTCATAACTCTATATTTTAAGATATGAGAAAACTATTTGCTAAAGATTTAAAGATAAAATTCATAGAGACGCTTAACGAGTTAGACGAGTTTAGCTATGAAGAAGGGAATCCGTTCTTAATTAAAATCGGAACAGAAAAATACTTTGTTTTTCTTAAAAATTTATCACCAGCGTATTTTAAAAATTCACCTGATGTTACAAGAGTTCAACTACCGTATAGCGACCATTTTTCAAAAATTTTCAAAGCAGACATTCCTTTTATCATCCTTGGCTACGATGTTGATACAGATACCGTAGTAGCTTGGAATCCTATAAAAGTAAAGGAAAGACTAAACGCAAAAAGCAATGTTTCTTTGTATTCACGTTCTTCATTGCAGGAGAATGTAAAAGATGGTGAGTTTAGGTTTGGGTATTTATCAAACGGAGAACGAATTATTGTTTTCAAACGTGAAAACTTGACAAATTTTTTTGATGTTGTATTTGACTTATTTGAGGAAAACGCCGAACCTAAAAAAACAGAACCTAAACAGACCACCACGCTGACTGAAATTACAGACAAAGAACTTTTACAAATTATAAAACCGCTACTGAAGAAAAACAAAGTTTTACAAGCAGTTGAAGAAACATCTAAATATTACGAGAATAAACACAACGATATGACATTTAGAAATTGGCACAAACTTGTAAGTGAACTTTATAGAAAAATGAACACATAAGCCAACGCTTTTGGTGGCACATTTGCAAAACCGCACAAGCCAACGCTAATGCCAAGTTTTGCAAAAGAGCCACCAAGCCAACGCAAGACAAAATTGTTTTAAAAAAATAGCCGACCCTTCAAAAAAATAAAAAACACAACGCACAAACCGACAGACAATGACACGAAAACTCAACAAAGACAATGGTTTACGGACACGGACGACAGAACACCAGCTGCCAACAGCGGTTTTGCGTAATGGCGGGTTCAGTGCTTCGTATGACAGTTTTGTGATAGGTTCAAGTGCAGTTCTTCGATTGAACTTTAGTGCTAAAACTCCGCCACTTCGCAAAGCCGCAAACCGTTAGCTGATATGCTATTGCGACAAAGACAACTTAAATTAACAGTGGAAAAAATGAACAAATAAAAAATATATATACCAGGTGCCAGCATATTACATAGACAATCTAAATAGTCACAATCAAACTTCAACTGACCAAATTGTTGGGAATTTAACAAGAGAATATAGCAAGTATCATCTTGACCTAAAAAAACAGCAAACGCAAACCTGGATTGACACAGTTGAAATTTTAAAGGATTTTTTCAATGAGACAAGAAATAGTATCCCAGAGATTGAAAATTGGGGACTGCTTTACGAATATAAAATACCTAGGAGAGCAAAACGAATTGATGTAGTTCTACTGTCTAAAAATTTAATTTTCGTTTTGGAAATTAAAAACCATCAAGATAGTTTCAATTCTGCTGATATTGCTCAAATCGAAGATTATTGTCTTGACTTGCGAGATTTCCATTTTGAAAGCAAAGACAGAATTATTATTCCGATTCTTCTTTCCACTAACGCACCGACAATTCAAAATGAAATTTTAAAGTCAGATGACTTTGTTCAAAACACTTTGTTTGCTAACTCAAATAATCTTTCTGAAATAATTCAATCAACTGTAAATCTTTTTACTGACAATACTGACAACATAAGTTTGGAAGGTTGGAACAATAGCAAGTATTCTCCAACGCCAACAATTATTGAAATGGCTCAAACACTTTATTCAGGTCAAAGTGTTTCTGAAATTAGCAGACATGGAGCAGATAATTTAACCGACACTACAAATGCAGTCATGGAAGCCATTAGGCAAGCACAAGCCACAAACTCCAAAATAATTTGTTTCATTACAGGTATCCCTGGTGCTGGGAAAACTCTTGCTGGTTTAAACATAGTTCACAATAGAGAATTTCAAGTTGACGGCAAAGAGCTTGGAGTTTTTTTGTCCGGCAATAGTCCATTAGTGAAAGTTTTATCAGAAGCACTTGCAAGAGATTTTGCAAAGAGAGAAAAGGAAAAAAAAGATGAAGCAAAAAGGAGAGTGAAAACTTTCATTTACAATGTCCATGAGTTCATTGATGATTTGTATGCTGATAAAACAAAAGTATCAGAGAGCCGAGTTTTAATTTATGACGAAGCTCAACGAGCATGGACAAAAGAACATAAAAAGAAAAAATCTAATGGAGAGATTACTGAATCTGAACCTGAAATTCTCTTTTCAATAATGAATCGGTTAGATGGTTGGGGCGTAATTATTGCTCTTGTTGGTGGTGGACAAGAAATAAATACAGGAGAGGCAGGCTTGCGTGAGTGGGGGAAATCAATCGAGGAGAAATTTAGTAATTGGAAAGTGTATGTCTCCCCAGAATTAAAGCATGGTGACCACAGCACGGGTAACATTACATTATTTGAAAAAGTTCCAGAAAATGTTTCAATTGTTGAAGATGAATATTTACACCTAAAAATATCACTTCGTTCATATAAAGCAAAAGAACTATCAAAATGGGTAGCTTTGCTTCTTGAAGGGAGAAGTGAAGAAGCAAGAATTCTCCATACAGAAAAGCTAAAACACTTTCCGATTTTCATCACGAGAAATTTAGACGTTGCTAAAGGTTGGTTAAAGAAAAAAGCAAGGGGAACAAGACGAACAGGACTTGTTGCAAGTTCAGGTGGAAGGAGATTGAAGGCTTTTGGATACGACCCATTTCATGGACTAAGAGGAGATACAAGTCAAGATGAATTGGGTGCATGGTATCTTAATCCAGCAGATGATATTCGTTCTTCTAACTTTCTTGAAATCATTGCAACTGAATACGCAGTTCAAGGACTTGAGATTGATTGGGCTGGAGTTTTTTGGGATGCTGACTTGCGTAGAACAAATAAAAATTGGGACTTTAAGCAGTTTAAAGGAACTAATTGGCAAAATGTTTCAGACGATCAAGAACAACGTAAACAATTTATCATAAACAAATATCGTGTGTTACTTACAAGAGCAAGAGAAGGAATGATAATTTGGGTTCCAATAGGTGACGATGCAGACAGAACAAGACAACGAAAATTTTATGACGAGACATTTAACTACTTACGATCATGTGGCATCAGAGAAATCTAATTGACTACTTTAGTAGAAATGGAAGCCCAGCAGCTAACATCGGCTTGGCAATATGGCGGCTGAAATGCTTATATTAAACTTTTGTGCAATGTTCAAAAGCAGAAATTCTTTTGAACTTAGGTGCTAAATTTCCGCCATATCGCCAAGCCGAAAACGTTAGCCGTCACCCTAAAAGACGACATCACCGAAAATAAACCGACTTAAATTTTGCAGACTTCGACAGCAAATAATCAAACTTATTTATAAATTTGCCAAAATTGTCAAGGCGAAATTTTCAAGAATATGAAAGAAACATTCGGAGAATACATTCACAAACTAAGGGCAGACAACGGTTTGACACTTACCAAACTTGCAGCAGCTTTGGACATTGACCAATCAACACTTTCCAAAATTGAAAACGGAAAAAGAAATGTGCCAGTGGACGTTTTACCGAAGCTTTCAAAAATTTTTGACCTTGACCTTAAACAATTGGAACACGAATATTTCAGTGAGAAAATTGCTGAAATAATCTATCCCCAAGAAGAACCAAGCCAGCTTTTAAAAGCGGCTGAAGAAAAGGCAAAGTATATGCGAATCAAAAATCACAACAAGGTAAAATAAACTTTTAGGAAATGATAAAATATTCAAAACTTCGGGACAAGCTAAAAGTTGAAACCTTAAATGGTAATGCAGAAGATTTAGCTTTTTTCACGCACTACCTACACAACCATACTAATGGAGTTTCAAAATCTTTTGAAAAAAGAGCAAAAGAATACTTCGAAATAATTAATGAAGAATTAAACATTGTTGCGGAGCCTGAATTACAGGCAATGCTACCAATAAAATGGGATATTCCTTTTCCTGCTCCTGAAAACCCTGGGTTTACTTTTATTGACCTTTTCGCAGGAATTGGAGGGTTTAGAATACCATTACAAGAACTTGGCGGAAAATGTGTTTTTTCATCAGAGTTCAACTATCACGCACAAAGAGCGTATGAATACAACTTTGGTGAAGTTCCATTTGGCGACATTACAAAACTAAATTTAGACATTGTTCCAAAGCACGATATTCTTTGTGCAGGATTTCCTTGCCAACCTTTCAGTATTTCGGGAAAAATGAAAGGCTTTGAAGATACAAGGGGAACATTGATTTATCACGTTTTTGAACTTATTGAAAAACGTCAACCTAAAGTTGTATTCCTCGAAAATGTTAAGCATTTAGTTTACCACGATAATAAAAGAACACTTTCAACAATAGTTCAGCATCTTGAAGAATTAGGCTATGTTGTTTCAAAAAAGGTATTAAATGCATCTGACTTTGGTTTACCACAAAACAGAGAACGCATAATTATTATTGGGCATAAGGAAACCAAATTTGACTTTGCAAAAATCAAAAAGAAATCAAAACCAGCACTTAAAGCCTTTTTAGATAAAGAGAATGAGTTCGAATATTTGGACGAACCGTATACTATTTTGGACGACCAAAAAATGCAGGATTCGGGTTTAGTATTTGCAGGTTACAGAAATAAAACAATTAGAAAAGCAGGAGTAAGACCAGGAACAGAACATCTATCAAGAGTTCATAAACAACCGAATAGAATTTATTCAACAGAAGGAGTGCATCCTGCACTACCCTCTCAGGAATCATCAGGTAGATTTTGGATTTGGCACGAAGGAGCAGTTAGAAAACTTACTATTCAAGAGTGCTACAGAATTATGGGCTTCCCAAACAAATTTAAACTCCTAAATAACAAAGCAGAGCTTTACAAACAAATTGGTAATTCTGTTGCAGTTCCAATGATTAAAGCCGTAGGTGAACAAATTAAAAAACAACTTTTAAAAATCGAAAAATAAAATGGAACCAATAGAGTTTTTAGAACAAATCTATAATGAATCAATGGCAGTTGTTGGTTCTGATAATGAAATAAAATCCGACTTAGATACATCTATAGCAAACCAACTTCTTGAAATTTTAGGAAGGTCTGAATCAGCTAAAGCCGTTATTACAGTAATTCTGACAAGTGCAGTTTACAAAAGACTTAATCCTGACCAAGATATTAGAAACCACCAAACCAGTATTCCAAAAGGATATTCAGGAAGAACATTTGATTCAAAGTTTATTACACCATTTCTAAAGAGTGTGAAATTCCCTGCAATGGCTGAAAGCGGTTGGCTTACACGTTCATTGGAGCAAAAAGTTCCTTATGATTTAAACTATTCAGGTGCAATAAGACCAGATTCATTAAAGTCTGCATTTCTGCAAACCATTGACTTTATTCAGCAAGGGAAAGACATTGATAAACTTTTATGTTTTTTGCTTCAAGGACTAATCATCCAAAGAAACGCACAACAGATAGACTTAGCAAAGCCTCTAAACTTACCCATTGCCACAATTATTGATTTGTTAAGTAAGCATTTTGACACAAAATACTCATCAGAAGGAGCATCAAGACTTCCTGTTTTAGCCTTGTATGCAGCTTACCAATGCTTAATCAATGAAACAAAAAGATTTGAAGGAAAAGTATTGTTACCAATGGAAAGCCATACTTCTGCTGACAGCCGAAGCGGACGCATTGGAGACATAGACATTATAGACGAAAAAGAAAGAGCATTTGAAGCCGTAGAAGTTAAACACGGTATTCCTATAACAGCACAGCTTGTTAAAGACGCATTTGAGAAATTTAAGACCACTCAAGTAAACCGCTATTATTTGCTTTCTACTGCGAATATTGATACTTCACAAGCGGACGAAATTAACAAAGAAATTGAGCGAATCAAAAATATTCACGGTTGCCACGTAATTGCAAACGGCTTGACAAATTCGCTAAAGTATTATTTACGACTTCTTTCTGACACATCAGAGTTTATTGAGAACTATGTAAATCTTATCGAAATTGACACCGCATTAAAGTTTGAACATAAGACAGAATGGAACAAAATAATCTCTCAAATGTGACGGCAGAAAAGAAGTGTAACCCTCCCCAAATTTCGGACTGATTAAAAAGGGAAAAACCTTAACTTTATTCAGCCTATTAAAACAACCCGCTCACCGAAAGCCAAATCGTTCATGCCCTCAAGGATTACGAAGGAGGCAAAAAAGCCGAGGTCGTATGCCGAGACCTTGGGATTACCAAAACCACCTTTTACAACTGGAAGAAACGCTATTCGGGCATGGATGGCTAACATCTCCGGCGACTCAAAGAGCTGGAAGAGGAAAACAGAAAGCTCAAAAGCATGTACGCCGACCTGGCCCTTGACAACAAA